>Ga0247609_10000043_pt1 | contig 165133 bp, 183 predicted proteins | sample 172DNAGHGlowgp2_FD_193487 | JGI IMG/M metagenome (GOLD analysis project Ga0247609, IMG submission 193487) | Sheep rumen microbial communities from Palmerston North, Manawatu-Wanganui, New Zealand - 1728 DNA GHGlow gp2 | ecosystem: Host-associated > Mammals > Digestive system > Stomach > Rumen...
AAGTGCACCTATTTTGCGGGGTTGCAAACATTACACAAGGCTTTTGCGGGGTTGCAAACATTACATCGTTATATTTTATTTTTTTGGGGTTTAATACGCATTTTGACGTTATTATAACACATATTATTTAGTATATATATATTATAAAAAAATAAAAAAAGGACTACCTTCGATTTCTCGAAAAATAGTCCTAAAAAATAATTTTTTTAATAAAAAAATAATTTTTTTAGTAAAAAAACAAAAAAATAAAAAGCATCATTAACGGAAAAGTTATATAAAACTTTTTCCAATAAAAATCTGGACTTATATAAATAAAATCCCAACCAGTTTTAAAAGATATATACTCCAGCAGCTTTAAAAGCAAAAAAAATAAAAACCAACCAAAAACACTAAGAAATATAAAACTCAACTATACTTTTCCTTCTATACTTGGCTTTTTTGGTGTAATTTTTTCCCAAGGGAAAGTAGTTTCCCCTGGTTTGTAATCAAGAAGATGGCAAACAAAATAAGAAGAGTCAAGTTCTTTATTCCAAAGAATATAATCATTATTTACATTAAGCAAGAAACGATTATCATCCTTGTTTTCCATAACTCTAATTATATTATCTCCAACACCTATATTTGCAAGTCGCTGAAGTTTGTTATATTTTAACAACTCTGTCAAAACCATCTTCTCGGCTTTACCAAATGCAGAAGTAACATTTTTAGCTGATGATTTTGTTTCTTCAACTATTGCTTTTTTTGCGGCTTCGCCTTCTTCAATTTCAAAGTTATCAAACTTTACCATTTCAATGTTGTTTGCTTTGCAAAAGTCTTTGAATGTCACTCCTTTTGCTTTTAAGGAGTATCTTCGATTATACTCATCAAGCGTCATTCCTTTTGCAACATACATTGATTTGGCATTTACTTTTACCGCTAAAAATTTTTCATTATCTTTTGTTAAGATAGCACCAACAAAAACATTATCTGCACTTGCTTTCATTATGCCTCTCTTACTGAAATTTCAGCGGCATTCTGAATACAACTCCAAATTTTTGGGAGATTGTCAAAGAAATGAACATTCATTCTCAAAATGTTCATATTTGTAATTGGTGAAAGTTTTGCAATTATCAAATCATTACTTGTCTGACTAATAATTTTCAAAGCCTTTGCTTCAAAGTCAAGTGCTTCCTCCTCTTTAAGATTTGGAATTTCACCATTTGCTCCTTTAATAAGAACATCTACAATTTCTTTAATTTCCTTTGGCTCCATTTAGAACCCTTCCTTTTTTATATAAGATTTACTCCCATACGGGAATAATTTATTATACTACTTTTTCTTTTTTTTGTCAACCTTTGCTTTAGGTTTAGGTGGCGTCTTTGGCGGAAGCAATTCTTTTTCTTCCAACTTGTTTGGCGTAATCATATAAAAACCATCTGGAAACTCTTTTTCTTTATCTGAACCTAAATGCTGTTTTGCCGCTGCGGCATCTTCATACTCACCCAAAAACTGATTGACTTTGTATCTCTTGCAAGAAAAGCCAACTTCTTCTCTTTTTCTTTCAATTGTTTCATAAACATAATAAGCATACATCATATTAATTTTCTCCTACAAAATATAAAATTGGTGTTATAACTAATCTTGTTAGAAGTTTAGAAAATTCCCACAAAAACCAAAATGGTGAAACTACAAACATAAAAGCAAAGAAGCCCCAAGAGAAACTTTCGCTACTCCAATAACTTCTATGAGTTGTAACAACATAATCTTCATCATCAAAACCCCAGCTTCTAACTGTATCTTTAAAAGTCCAAGCTGGTTCTTTTTTTGCAAGTTTTCTATTTACAAATCTTAAAACAGAATTTATAAACAAAAACACATAACAAGCAACTGCGTATAAAATTAAAATCAAAAAAATCATAGTTATCTCCTTTTTGCATAAACAACTAATGTTTCTTTGTCTGTCTTTTCTTTCCAATAAGAAGCATAAGTTTTTATACCGAACTTGTATTTGTCTTTATCAAGATTTTCTCTTAATGTATCAAGAATCTCTTCAGCTGCTGAATTTACATTTATACATTCAACAATCCAGTTTTCGTTCTCATCAACATTAAAATTGATTACTCTTTTGTCTGTTATAAATTTCTTAGGTAGTAGTCCCATGTTTTACCTCATTTAGTTTTATAAATTGTAATTTTCTGTCAACTTTTTTTTGAAACTCTTCCAGTTCTTTCTCAACTTTTAAGTTTAACCATTTACCAAAAGCAGCAACTACAACTTCGTAATCTTCTAATATAATTATTACCTGCTCTTTTTCCAAGGTTTTCCCAAAGTTGTTAATTGCATAACGATAATCAATTTCATATTTCGTTTTTGATAAATCCAAAAATTTTTTAAAGTTTTCATTGTATTGTATCCAAGGATCTGCTATTGTTCCCTTTGCTTCAACAATAGCATTGTGCTTTTCTGCCTTGTTTACTTTTTCAAGCCACTCTTTAAATCCTGCTCTCTCTTTCTCTTTCTCTTGTCTTTCTTGTTTTGCACAAAGCATTATTAAACCTATAAGTAAGCCTACAACTATAGAGAAAATTAAAATATAAAAGCCAATAAAAATATAATAACCCATTACCAAACCGTCCACTCATTTACAAACCTTGGCGGCTCATCCATGATTTCTTCTATTTTTAAAATTATTTCTTTATTCGTTTCAAACCAATCGTTTATTTCTGCTAATTTATTTCCTTCACAATTTTTACCGAAAAGTAGCACGAAAGCATCTGCTTCATCACAATAAAAATTGCCTGTAAGTGTTAAACTAAAAGGTAAACCAAGTTGTTTTTGGATAATATCATTCATATCATCAACTTGATCGCCTTGCCAAAATGAAAAATCTTCAGGGCCTTTTATATTAAAAACTTCTTTAAGAACCTGACAGAATTTATCCTCATTTTCTTCATTTATTTCCCAGCCAAAAACTGCACTTGAACCGTAGTCTATTCCCATTATTTTCCTCCATAATATTTTTCAATTGCATCTGCCAAATCTTTAGCCTCTTTTTCAGTAAGCAAAGCAGGGTTCTGAATGATTGGTTCTACATTACAAATCTTGTTAAGATTAATTGTAAAATGACACTTTCCGTCTTTTCCCATACAATTACAACAATCTTCTCTTGCTGGTGAAGCTGGACAATCATAGCCTTTACACTCGGCAATAGCTTCAACAGTGCCGTCACTTCTCATAGAACGAGGCTCTAATTTTCCATTTACAAATTCTTCGACAAGTTTGCAAATGTCAAAATTTTCAAGATTATCTGGATAATAAATTCTGACAAAATTGTTAAGCTCTTCTTCTGAAATTTCATAAGAATTTGATTTATCCTCCAAAGAGTAAAAATAAATAACTGAAATTACAAATGCGTAAGATAACACGATTCCTAAAATAATTTCCATAGGAACCTCCTTTTAAGATTTTCTTGAATTATTTTAACATTTAAATAAAATTTTGTAAACCCTACTCAGCTTCTGCTTCTAACAGCATTTCTTCTATAATAGCTGGCCAACTTCTTCTATCGAATCTTTCAACACCAACTTTATCTCTCATAAAATGTTTTATTATTGAAATTACATCAAAATTTGTTTCGTCTGAACAATATTCAACTTCCAAATAAACATCTGAACCATTTACTGAAACAAGTTCACAATGAAGAAACTTTCCTTCTTCTTCAGCATAGAAAGAAACTGAATTTTTATCTTTTCTAAAGTAAGGTTTGAAATTTGTCATATCAACAAATTTCATAAAAGCGATTGTGGTATTTACAGGGAGTTCACCTTCAAACTCTTCATTCTTTTCATAATCACCAATTGTTTTCTTTTCTTTTACTGTCAAAACAACTTGTGTCTCAGGCTGTTTTATCGAAGGACTTAAAAAGTCTATACTGTATCCACGAAGCAAATTCACAACCTGAGTTGCAATACTATTCCAAACAACGGGATCTTTTTCATTAAGGTAATCAACAAAAGGAGAAGAAACAGATATAACATCTTTAAGCTCATATTTTTGTTCTTCTCTTGTTCTTACAATCTTTTCTGGTTTTCTTGGCGCAATTCCACCAAAAGAATAATATGTATCATTCTTTATAAGAAATTCACTATGTCTTGGATTAAGTGGTAAATATTCACGAAGAAGATTCGCTATCTGTGCATGTGTTACTTTCGCTTTCAGTTCGTATTCCATTTTTAGTCTCCTTAACTCTCTTTACTGCTATATTATAATAATTTTCATCTTTTTCGATTCCGATAAACTCTCTACTTTCTAGAGCAGCCGCTACGCCCGTACTTCCACTTCCCATGGTTGGATCAAGGACTGTGTCGCCCTCGTCTGTATACGTCCTAATCAAATATCTAAGTAATTCAACTGGCTTTTGTGTTGGATGAAAATGCTCTTTATCGTGCTTAAACTCTAAAACGTTTACAGGGAGTCTTTCACCCTTGTTATCAATTTCTTTTTGTTTTAGGTTGCATCTAACAACCGATGAAGCTCCACGATTTCCTAAGCCTTTTGACTTATAAGGTTTTCCTTCTGTCATCTGCGGATTATACTTCATGTTTCCTTTTGGAGAGTATGAACACGCTTTCTTTCCAAAAACACAAATATCTTCTGTACATTTTCCTGGTTGATAGCGTTGATTAAGAAAATTTGTGCATCTAGTTTTTTTCCAAATCCAATTATATTTATACATTTCAAGATTTGACAAAATTAACTGAGATGTAAAAGGCTGCTGTGCAAAACCAACAATTGCTCCGTCTGGCTTTAAAATTCTTTTAAGCTCTGGCCATAATTTATCAAAAGGGATAACATTATCCCAACTGCAAGCTGTAGTATTCTTAACGGTTCCAAAAGGTAAATCCATCAACACTAATTGTACAGATTCGTCAGGAACACTTTTTAATTCTTCAAGGCAATCGCCATTACATAAAACATAATCAGACATTTTTTATAATATCCTCATTTTTAAATTTGGTTTCAAGTTCTTTTACCATATCATAAAGTTTTTCAACACAATTGGGGCAGTAATGTGGAAATCTCCAGTCCCCATCATAATCACAAGCGTAAGCATTTATATGATCATTTTCTATAAATTCTTCCGAAGGGTCATATTCTCTTCCGCAATGTTTACATATCTCCTTCGCCATCTTCTTCCTCTTCGTAATCATCCATTACTTCGTCTTCTGTGTAAGTATCTTTTACTTCAAATTCTTCAAACACATAAGCTTCGTTATCATTCGGATAACCATAACATTTTTTTGCAACTTCTTTTGTGCAAACACAAATAACATCTGGCTCACCTTCCATCCAAGCATCACAACTGTGAACTACTATTACATCCATATTTACTCCTTTAAATAATCACTCAAATTTGAAACTTTCTTTAATTTCTTTTTTGGCGCGGCAAATAGAGTTTTTGGTCTTGTATCTCTTTCGCACTCTATCATCATTTCATATTCTCGATCATCAAAAGCAACACCAGCTGCAGTAAACATTCCATTATCTACAAGTATAACTGGAAGCTCATCTTTTTCAAGAAAAGACTCAAAATTTGGAACAAACTTTTCGGACCATATCTCGCAAATAAGTCTTCCATTTTTTGCGAGCCACTCTTCTTTTGTTTCTTTTTTTGGATTTACATATACTCCCATGTTAATCTCCATAAAAATTACAGTTTTGAACCGCAGTTAAAATTTTATTAATTGCTACTTTGCAATCTGGCTCTAAATCACTATTTACAACAGCAAGTTCTAAATTATTAATGTTGCCAACTTCTTCTTCAAGAAAAGCGAAACTTGCAAATACTTTATCGCTGCTCAAACTCATATTTACTTGTTTAATCACTATACATCTCCTTAAAATCAATTTCATCATTGTCAAATTTATTACAAAACTCTTCGTAAAGATCTTGGATTTCTTCTTCTGTTGGATCCTCGCCAAGTTCTATTTTTCTTTCAAGAACTTCACTTAGCATATCATCATCGGAAGAAATAAAATCAAATGCCTCTTCTTTAAAATCGCTAAAAGCATCTACATAATCGTTATGAAATTTACAGAGGTCAAATTCTAAGGCCCAAGTATCAATTTCACCACACCAACAAACTTGACCACAAACAACATCATCTCCGTAATTAAACGAATGTATTCCGAAAAATCTGTCTTCGTTATCATTCAACGAAATTACTAAATACACATTCCTCTCACTTTTTAGTTTTTCTACCATTTTGCTCTTTCTCATCTTGTTCCTCCAAGTATTTAAAACATTCTTCCATTTCTATAAAACACGGATCAGTTTCCCATTCCGTTATTTCTGATAATTTTTTTTGTTTCGGTTTTTCTTCTGCCACCACCTCTTCCTTTGGTGGCTCTTCTACTTTCTTTTTTCTTGGCATAATTTAATTATATCATAAAACAAAAAACCCGTCAATACTGACGGGTAATAAAATTATTCTTCTTCTCCTGACCAAGCCGCAACGCCATCTGTTGGTATTACGTTTCCTTGATTATTAAACTTTTCTCGAAGCTTTCGATTTCTTTCTTCAAGCTCCGCATCAATTTCCGCTTGCGTTGGCGGTTGCTCATAAAGTTTATCAAGGGCGCTAGTGTCGCTATAATCTTTCTTTGGTTTTACATTACTTCCTGTTTTTGGTGGCCCTTCTTTTTTGTCGAAAAACTCAACATCAAAATAATTATTTGAAATAGAAATTTTTGAAATATTATCTCTCTTTAAAATTTCTTTAATTTCATCTTTTAATTCTTTCAGATAACCCATACTTACTCCTTAATCATTTAAGAATTTTAATGCTTCACCTTTAACAAGCCAAGCGACTCCACAACCCGTAAGGGCTATAAGCTCTGCAATCCAATCTGTGTTAGGTGGCATCTTAACAAATTGTTTTAATACTAGAAGTATACAAGCCACAATAACTGTGCTCGCACAAACTCTATAAATTATATTTCTCTTTTTCTTTCCTGGTGTTACTTCATTACCACCAAGAGTAAACAAAAACATTTCATTAATAAAAAAACCTAAGAAAGCAAGTAAAGCCAAACAGTTATGAATGTTACCCGATACTTCCGATGTTAAACCAAACAAACCAACTCTTGCTCCAATTGCTGCCATTCCTTCATTATGACAAGGAACCAACAATAACCCAAGCAACCCAATTCCACTCATAAGGTTTACAATTCTATCTCTCCAATCATATCCCGCGTAAGTGCAGAAAAAGAAAGAGGAAACTGAAATTATAAACGCCATAACCATCATCGAATTAGCATAGTAAGTATCGCTTATCGAATACCACCAACCCTCTGGATTATATTTCCAGCCAATCAAACCAAACAAAACTGACAAAGGCGCAAGAGCAAGAACCATAACACCCATTACTCTTCTCTGCCAAATATACTGATTTTTTTCAATGTTATCTCTCATTTAATTTACACCTCTTCTAATTTATTTTCTTCAATTTTTACATTAGCTCCGCTTGTGGCAAGCATAACACCAACAACAGAATTAGCATTTTTTAGAGCTTCTGTCTGAACCTTTAACGGCTCAATGATACCCATATCATATGCTTCACCATATTCTCTTGTTTTTGCGTTGTAAGCTAAACCTTTTTCGATACAGTTGTTGTAAATAACATCGCCGTTTTCACCAGCATTTTTCGCAATCTGTTTTAATGGTGCCTTTAAAGCTTCTTTAATAATCTTAGCTCCACGTCTCATATCTTCTGTTGGATAGTCTTCATCATTAATTGACAAGTCTTCTCCAATTCTTGCGTAGTTAATTCCTGCTCCTTCAACAATACCACTTTCAAGAGCTGCCCTTACCGCACAAATTGCATCATCGGCTCTGTCTTTTATTTCCTTTGCCTCTGTTTCTGTTGGTGCACCAATCTTAATTGTTACCGCAGAACCAGTAAAACGTGCAATGCGTTTCTCCATATTTTCTTTGTCTTTTGTAGACTTCAAATTTTCTTTCTGATTTTTAAGTGTTTCAACATAAGCATCAATAATTTTCTGCTCGCCCTTTCCGCCAATGATTGTTGTCTCTATTTTTGTAACTTTAACAGTTTTTGCTTCTCCTAAAAATTCTGGTCCGCAATCTTTTAATTCGGCTCCAGTTGCATCTGTGATAAGGGTAGCTCCAGTAATTGTGGAAATGTCGTTTAACCAATCAAGTTTTGTTGAAGCATAGCCTGGGCATTTTGTTGCGGCAACCTGAATGTTTCCACTAAGCAGGTTGAGAACAATGATATTCAAAGCCTCGCCCTGAAGTTCATCACAAACAATAAACAATGGTTTCTTTTGCTCTGCAGCGGCTTCCAAGAATGGAACAATTTCATCTGCTAATGAAATCTTTTTATCTGTTAAAAGAATCAAAGCGTCTTCAAAATTTACTTCCATTTTGTCTTTATTGTTTACAAAATAAGGAGACAGCCATCCACTTCCAAAAGTAAAACCATTACTCTCTTCAATTTCTATTTCTGTTCCGCGAGTTGTTTCTGCATGAACTACACCATCTTTACCAGCAATTTCAAAACCTTTAGCGACAAACCCTCCAAGAACTTCATCATTGTTTGCTGAAATAGTTGCAACCTTTTCGATGTCACTTTGTGTTTTAAGTTCTGTTTTAGTTTGTTTAAGCTTCTCAATAACAAAAGAAACTGCTCTATCCATACCACGTTTAAGCTCAATTGGCTGACAACCAGCCTCAATTGCTTTATAACCGTCTTTTAACATTTCGTAGCCAAATACAACAGTTGTGCTAGTTCCATCACCAGCATTTTCATTTGTTTTTAGAGCAGCCTCTCTAACAACAGAAGCTCCAAGATTTTCTGCTGGATCTTTAAGCTCTATATCTTTTGCAACTGATACACCGTCTTTTGTAATGTTTGGTGTATTATATCCAACTGTAGCAAAAAAACGACCACAAGGACCAAGTGTAGAGCCAACAGCTTTTGCCATTTTTTCAGCACCTGCCAACCATTTTTTTCTTAAATCTTCATCAAAATATATTTCTTTCTTCATAATATACCATTATAAAAATTAATGGGCTTTTGTCAAGCCCATTATAATTAATCTCCAAGAGCCTCAGACATTTCTTGTTCAAGACTTGTTGCCATATCTTCAAAAGAATTTCCATCTTCTTCGCCAACGTCTTCGGTAAACTCTGTTAAGTCTCCCTTACCCAAGGCGGCTGCTTTTCGTTCTTGTCTCATTCTTTCCTCGGCTTCATCAAGCAAAGGTTGAAGTTTATCTATGTATTCTTCTTCGTGTTCTGCAAAAACTTTTAAAAAGTCTTTCTTAAAGAAAGGAGTATCTATAACACCAGGAACAACATATCTGTTTCCTGACTTTTCTGCAAGTTTAAAATCTATAAGAAGCTTTAACATTCCTGAGTTTCTAACTGGCCCATAAGCCAAATCAAGAATAAACCAACAGTTTCTTCCCTCTGTTCCAAAACGAGATTTCGTAGCTGTTGCTCTAATAATCTTCATAGAATTACCAAGAGAAGTTTTTCTTCTTTCTTTTTCCTTGTCCTCTGTTGCTGTATCTATTTCTTCCGAAGAAGCCATTTCTTGAAGTTTTAGATTTAAAGACGGATTATAAATAACAGACTGACCACCAGCCATTACCCAAGGATCATACTGATTACCAATGTTTGTATAAACCTTAGACGCAAGCAATACTGTCGCTCCGATTTCATTAAGCTCATCGTCGAGAGCAAACAAGTTGTTTAGCAATTTACCTGTAAGTCCCATATCCTGAACACCATCTACCTTTGTTCTGAAAGGCTTCATGTTAGAAATAGAGTCAACGATAATAAGAATCTTTTCTTTAGACCCTCGATATTTCATAGCATAAACTAATTTTTTCAAATAACAAAGAAGTCCACGAACATAAGTATATTTTTCTGTTACTAATTTAGAAGGAACATCTCTATCGTTTATCGCTTCCATTTTATCAGGATTATCATTTGCAACCCTATAAGAATCAAGAGTAGAAATGTTTACATATCTTACTCTATCAAGCGGCGCATCAACAAACTTAAACAAGCCTAAACCTGTTCCTCCACCTTCGGAATCGATAAGGACAATTCTATCAAACTGATAAAAATCTACATTATTCCACTGCTTTGCCCTTGAAGCTACGGCAGGCATTAAAGATTTACCTGTTCCCGAAAGTCCCCAAAGATTAGAAATTCTTCCACCAGGATAACCACCTCTAAGTTTCTTTGAACAAAGGTAGTTAAGAGCCCAGTTTCCAGTATCTACATAATAATCAACAGTATCGTCAACTTTTGATAAATCCTGCATTTCTGTAAATTCTTGCTCAATAATCGAATCAAAAACTGATACATTTTCTGCCACTTCTTTTTCTTTCTTTTTGGCTGCCATTAATTGCTCCTTACACTAACTTCCGAAGAAGTCATTTTAGCTCCACCGTTTATTTTTTGAGCGTTTTTTTCTTGAGGTTTTTTTTCTTTTTTTGAAACTTTTAAAACTTCCCCATTTTCCATTTCGATTTTTGCATCTTTATCAAGATAAATTTTATTTTCATCTGGCTTACCATGAATAAGCTCAACAACAAAATCAAAAACTGCTTTAATTAAAGCATAAGCAAATAGCATAAAAATAAAAGCTCCAACAAGCGCCCAAAACGGATGACTAAATACAAAATTATTTAAAAAATTTTCCATAAAATCTCCAAAAATAAGGTAGGGACAAATATGTCCCTACCGTTTAATTAAATCGAATTAAGAAGAGCGTCTATATCTTCACCATCATCTGCAGGTTCGTCTTCTGCTTCAACTGCTTTTGCTGGTTTTGAGCCATAAATTGCATCATCCATTTCGTCAAAACTTGAAGCTGTAGTTTCTTTTTCAAGATCGTCTTCTGAAGAACCGCCGCTCATGTATTCTTTCAATACTTTTGTAAGTTCTTCGGCTGTTTCAAACTCAACGAGCTGTTTATATTCCATTTTTGGAAGTTCAGCTAAAAGTGCTTTCAATTTTGTAGCATCATTAAATACAGGAGTCGAATTTCCTGAGAACATAGAACCATCATATTTTGTCTGTTTCTTCTGTCCTTTCTTATTAATAGAAAAATCTCTACCTGTTTTCAAGTCAAGAGGATTTCCATATTCACCACTTTCAACAGCAGCCATAATCATTTCACGAATTCCTTTTCCGAACTCATAGAACTCTGGCTTCCATTCGATGTCCTCTTCTTTATCATTCTTGTTTCCGCGAACGATAACACGAGAAACATAGCGTTCCTTAGCGCGAAGCTCTCCTGCCATTTTCCAAGCTGGATCTGGGTGATCTCTGTCGCCATTTGAGGCTTTGTAAAGTTGTTTTGATTTCTGACAGAATGGACATGTTTCAGCCTGGTGAACATTTCCGTCTTTGTCTGTAAGTGTTTGTTCCAAGCACATATAAGGACGTCCATTAACATAATGAACCATGTGCTTCTGATAGAATAGACTTTCACCAAAATTCTTTAATTTTGGAAGGAATCTGATTTTTGTAATTCCTTCTTTTTTTGGTGACCAATACTTAGATGAGTACTTTCCAGCTTCATCTTCCTGTTTCATAGCATCCAACATAGATGCTACATCATCGTTTCCAAACTCGATTTCCATTTATATCTCCTTACGATGCTTTAATGCTCTAATGCCCTACGGCGACCTGCTGCATCGTTATTTCCTTTATTATAGCAAGTTTGTTTTTTATGTCAATACTTAACTTGTTTGCTTTTTAAAGCCATTTGACGATTGTATCGCCTTTATAACCTTTCTCCCATACATACTGACAATAGCAGATTGCGCTTGAACTTCCATCATCTACTCCGTCTTTCCAACAATTTACTCTTTCTGAATTTACTAATACAAATTTTGGTGGATGTTTTTCAAACAGTTTTTTTCTTGATTTTCCTTCAAGAAACTGAACTCTTAATAAGAATATAAGTTTATCACCGTCTTTCATTAAGTCAAGTGCTTTTTCAACGGAAGCCTGGGCAAGTTTGTAAGGAGGATTACTTATAATAGCATCTGAACCATTTCTCATTTCTGTTTCTTTAAAAAAATCAATTCCTGTATCGCCAAACCCTCTATCAATTAAATCTGAATTTGCTACAACATTAAATCCATTTTCTTCTAAAACTTTTGTTATAGCTCCGTTTCCGCAAAAACTTTCCCAAATTTTCCAATTTTTACAATCTGGGTAATTTTCTTCTAACCACTTAACTAATTTTTTTGTTGCTGCAGGATCTGTCGAGTAAAAACCATTAGGCTCTTGAAATTTTTGACTCCCGTTTTTAGTCCCAAGAGTAACTAGCACCCCATGTGTTTTATTATCCATTACTTATTTCCTCCTTTAAAATTTTTTCTATATTAGAAAAATCTAAATATGAAATTTCTAACTCTCTAATACCATTTTTCTTACAAAATTGCCTTTTAACTTCATCTTTTTCTTTTCTAAGAGAAAGTCCTTCTAAACCTCCCCAACCGTCGACAACATTATAATGCTGTTCTCCTTGATACTCAATTAAAAGATTTTTAGACGGAACATAAAAATCAAAAGGTAACTTTTTTTTATATTTGCAGTCTTCGAACTTAAACTGAGCAAAATAATCTTTACCTTCTTTATATCCATTTTTAGCAAACCAATGTCTTATTCTTTTTTCGCCAGCCGACTCTCTGCATTTAGGGCATCCATGTTTTTTTAGATGTATTCTTGGTTCCTGCTCGAAAACACCATGCTTAGGGCAAATAATTTTTATTTTTGTATTTGCATTTTTATAATCTACTAAACTATAATTATATTTATCGTCATGAACTTCTTTTGCCTTTTTAATAAACTCTTCGGTAGTTGGCTTATATTTTTTTGCACATTTTGGACATCCTTGCTTTTGCCCTAAGTGTCTATGAACAGTTTGCTCAAAAACTCCATGAACTGAACAAATTATTTTTATTTTTTCTTCCGTTAGGTATTTTTTTTCTAAATCAACTAAACTGTAATCATATTTATCACCATGAAGTTTTTTTGCTTGTTTTACAATTTCTTCTCCCTTTTTTGAACTTTTACATCTTTTACATCCGCAGCCAGCTAAATGATGGTGTGGAGTTTGTAAAAAATAAATTTTACAATTTTTACAAAAAATAGTTAATTTATTTTCATAACCCACATAAACAGTTTTGCTATAATCATATTTATCACCATGAATTTCTTTTGCTCTTTTAATAAATTCTTCCGTTGTCATATAATTAACTTATTTAAATTGCATAAAAATCATCTTTTTGTCTATTAACAGTTGAGCCATTGTTTGTTCCTAAAGTTGTTAAAACATTATGAGTTCCCTTTTTCATCTTTTCTCCTAAAAAATTAAATCATCGGGCATTAATTCTGCCAATACTTCTTTTGTTATATCTTTTTCTTGAAAAACTTCTTCTTCTCCCATCATAGAACCATCTTCACCAGACCACATTTTTGCCCAGATCTTTCCATTTTGAATGGAAAAATCTACACAATCCCAGCCTTCTGCTCTTTTGTTAGCTATGTTAATAATGAAGTCTTTTAAGGTTTTATATTTTTTTAATGCTGATTTAAACTCACTCTTTGTCATACATTTAATTTTACCACTTTCGTTGGCTTTGTCAAGATTTCATCAATTTCTTTTTCGGTTATTTCTCCCTCTAAGACTTTATCTATATCCTCTTTTATATTTTTTTCTTGCAGCTCTCTTTCAAGATCCTTGTTTGTAATTTCAAGATTTTCACATTTTGTATTTAATCTGTCGATTTCTTCTTCTTGTGCTTTAAGAGCTATTTTGGTCTTTTCAGAAGCTTTATGTAAAAGTTTTTTAAGATCTTCCTCTGTGTATTTTTTATCAGAATTATTTTTTTCATTATACATATGAGCAAGTTTAGCATAAATGGAATCTACTCTTTCTAGTTCTGCCTTTAATCTATCACACTCCAAATCTGCGTCGGTGAAATCATTACTGAACTCTTCACATCTTGTTCTTAATTCAGCTATTGTTTCGGCGTCTTTTAAACGTTCTTCGTTTAATTCTTTCCAAGCTTCAATCCATCCTTCAGTTTCACAAACTTCTTGTGGATTTTCTTCAGCTTGTTCTTTCCAATAATCGCGTTCTTCTTTTAATTTCTGAATTGCTTGTTTAAAAAAATCAAGTTTGTCTAATACTTCTTTTTCTGTCATTTAAGCATCTCCTCAATAAAAAAGTCCCTTACTTCTTTCATTTATTCTTTGCCTTATACTATCTAAATACTTTTCTTCTTTTTCTTTTTGTTCTTTTATAATTTTTTGCTTGTTTAATTTTTTTATAACATTTTTTAACTCTTCATTTGTTAAGGTAATAATTCTTCGTCTTAAAAGATGAAAAATTTCTTCTTCTGTCTTTTCTGCAAAATATGCTGCACTTCTAATTATATAATCTTGCTCTTGTTGTTTTATTTCTTTAATTTCTGAACTTTTTTCAAAATCTTCTTTACTGTTATATATCGCAACCATATCACAACTTTTACCAAGATTAAAAATTGCAACAGATGGGGATTTAATTTGTAGAGCAGAAAAATTACATAAGGAACTATTTTTTAATTCTTCATATCTACTTTCATCAATTTCGGAATTAAAATAACCATCATATCCCATAGATTTTATTGCATTTATTAAATTTTGTCTATCTTCGCCCAAAACATGTAACCAATCATTATTTTTTAAAATCTCAAAATACTTTAAATACTTTGACATTTTGTGTTCTTGACAAAATTTTCTTAAATTTCCTTCATCCGTTTTAGAACGCATATTAAATATATTAGCAGTATCTTTTAGTCTATAAACCTCTACAATTCCACTTAGCCCAAAAGAGTAAGCCAGAGCATATATTAATCTCGTGGTTAAATAAGTTTCTTTATAAAACTTAGAACTCTTATCGTTATCTGCTAAACCACGGTAATAAAGTCTATTTTTATTTGTATATTTTTGCTCGCTAATTAGCACTTAGCATCTCCTCGATTTCTCTTACTGAATCATCTACTTTGCTACTAAACTCTTTTTCTTTCTTTTCTACTTTTTGTTTTGGAGCTATACTCTTTTTCTTTTCTTGTTTTTTATACTCTTCAAGGGTTTCTGGTATATCACTAATTATTTTATTTTCTTCTACTTTTGCATTAAATTCTTCAACACTAAGAACACCTTTTGAAACATATTTGCGATTAATTTTATACATTATGCTTTCAATGTCTAAATCTTCATCAAAATTATATTTTTCAAAAACTTTTCTTGTAATCATTGGTTTTGGCGTAAAAGCATAAATTAACAACTCTACCAATAAACCTGAAAACAAAATAAACGCCATAATCATTATTTCTGTTGATCCAAAAGAAGAAACGCCTTTCTTTTTTGAAACGTTTTCAAGTGTTGTTTTTGCACTGAAAGCATTATCAATAGCTGGTCCTAGTAAAACGAAAATCTTTGCAGATTCACCAACATCACCTGTATCGTTTTCATAAGCGGCTTTTAAATCTTTCAATGTTGTTAAAGCAAGGCTTGGGTTATCTTCACTAAACTCCACCATCTCTCCGCCCATTGCGTCAGGCCATTTAAATCTTCCTTGTAGATTTCTAATAGCAATTACCATTGCTTCTTTTGTTTGTGAGTCTAAAAGCAATAAATCATCTTTCGAAGTATTTTTGTTTAATGTTTCAATTTCGTTTTTTATTTGCTGAGCTAAAACCGCTTCAGAAGTTATATTTCTAATTTGGTTAATAGAAAGATTTCTACCAGCGGCTTTTACTCTTGTCTGAACTAAGGAGTTTTGCTTATCCCAATACTCATCAGGAATAATTTCTACACCATTCCATTCAATAATTTCTTTTGAAGAAAAAGCCACACCAGTTTCCTCAAACTTTGCTCTTTCGGCACGATACTCTTCAATAATAGGCCAAATTTTAGCTGCGTCTTCTTGAGCTTTTTTGGTAGAAGTTGTTCCAATTGCCGCAGAAGAATAAATAATTTCTCGTTGCTGAGATTGTCCAATAGAATTAGCATTAATTAATTCAGCTAATGCAGCAATTTCATCATTTGCTTTTTTAATTTCATTCTGATTTTTTCTGATTCCATCACCTACTGAAACTACTGACAAGCTCATAGCAGTAAGCAAAGAAATAGATATACAAAGAGCATGCAATGATTTCCAAAAGCGCCTTGGTTTTTTTAATTTACCCCAGCAAGTTATACCAAGTGCTTTAAAATGTGAAATTAATTCATCAATCTGAGCAACACGCATTGCACACCAGGCTTTTCCAAAAATAATTACCACAGACATTAATCCTAAAACTAATCCTGCAGGAACAACTTTAAATCCAAATATAGAATATAAAGCTACTGACAATCCGGAAAAGAAAACAATGTCAATAAATCCAGATTCAGCAGTTGCAACTAAAAAGGTTTTTCTTTCTCCTTTTTCTTGAACAGTGTCATCTTTAATTACTTTCTTTTTTGAATTAATTTTTTCTTTTAGATTTTCATAAATTTCATTAAGTTTCATAATTGTATTATATCCTGTTTTTTTAAAAAGTCAAATAAAATCTGTAACTACTAATAGTATTATGTAGAGCGGACAATTTTGTCGCAGCACGCGACAATTTTGTCTGGACGGTATGCAAAAAATATGCAGTTTTCAATTGAAAACTGCATATTTATACATTATTCACTTTTTTCTATTTTATCCTTTCTTAAATCTTCATATTTTTTTAGCTTTTCCTCATACTTCATCTTGTCCATAATCATTTTATAAAGTAAATTGTTTATACTTCCATTTGCTCTTGTTTTTACATCTATAATTAAATCAGTAGGATTATTTCCTTGAAAAGCTTGCCATCTAAAAGATTTAAGCATTTGATGAGCAACATTAATTGCATCTAAATCAGCTTTTAATTCTGTTTCTTTTTGAGCAATTAATTCTTTTATTTCTGCTTCATTAATACCATCATCTTTTGTAGCATTCTTTAAATAATCAAGTTCTACTTTATCAGCTTCATATTCTTGAATTCTATCATCAACACCCGATAAGAAGAATTTAGCAATTTCCATAACATAATTAAAAGGAATATGCTTTTTTAATTCTTCTTTATTCTGTTTTTTTACCCAAGTGTCTTTAAGAACATCGTAAGCATTTTCTGATTCTGTTACATCTTTTAAATCACTTGTTAAATAATAATTGATTGGATGTTCTTTTAGTAATTGTCCGTTTGGTAAAAGTTTCCAAATTTGTTTAATTTTTGCTGGATCTATATCTGTTTCAATACTTACATCTATATCTGAGGTATTTGTATATTGCCAGCCAACAGAGGATCCAATAATATGAATACTTCTAACGTGTTCTTCATAAGGATAACCCATTTTTTCTAGCCATTTATAAATAGGATCAAGAATTTGATTTTTTACTTTTGTTTGCAATACTTGATAATCTGGCCCAATAAACAAGTCTTTACATCTTGTTTCTTGAACAGGATCTAAAATTGATTCAAAAAGTGGTTTTGTTATTTGCATAAAATTTCCTCAACATTAACTTTTTTCTGGAGTCCACTCTAAATCAAATCCTTTTTTGACAAAACCGTTTCTTAAAAAATGTCTTTCATATTCCTCTATGCATGGAACAGTTATGTTTTTGAAGTGTCTAAATTTAACAAAACGTTTTAAATAATCTAAAATTTCTTTTGTTTTTCCTTGACGTCTAAAAATCTTATTTACTTCAAGGTGTGTAAGAGCGAGTTCGTTGTTTGCATTTTGAAAAAATTGCGCTACGCCAATTACATCTATATGATCTCCGTTTAATTGAGCCAAAAAATACCAATTATCTCTGTCTGTAAAGCTTTCAGTTTTTTCATAAGCCCAAGGAAATGAACTTTTAAGAATTAAACCTCTGTTATTTAAATCATTAAAATCAATTGGTATTGCTTTAATAGGAAAATTGTTTTCAAGTAAGTCTTGAATTTGCTTATCATTTTTATTTTCTATGGCCATCTTCTTCTCACCTTTATTTCTTTTTGTTCTTGCTGCTTTTTTAAAAGTTCTTTATATAAAGAGTCAAACTCATATTTTTCTGCGGGGCAGCCATCTTCGGGATTAGATAACATATAACAATCCCAAAGCTGGTTTTGATAGTATTTACAACTATAGCAATAAGGACAAGAGAAACATTTAATTATTACTGATTTAATTTCATCCACCTATTTATCTTTAAATAGATAAAGCCATCTCTCTCTCATCTTTTGCTTTTTGATAATCTTGTATCAATTTTGCAGATACTTCGCAATTCTTTATTACCTTTACAAGTAAAGAATTTAAATCCTCTGTTAATTTTTCACTCCCCTCTAATTCTCTTTGAACTTCCTCAACCACCCAATTAAGTTTCCTTATGATTTTTTCGTCTTCCACAGCTACTCCTGTTTTGTTAACTCTATTTGGGGCAAAATCTCACTTAATAATTCAAAATTCCAAAAATAACCTTTTTCATCTTCGCCAACGTATTGCTTACCGCAAAGGTGATTTTTCCCAAGCCAACTATTGTCTGTCGTAAATAAATAAATATATTCAGCAAATATATCGTTGTCTACTTTATTAAGATAGTCATCAATCGAATCATAATGATAAGATTTTGGCTCATCCTCATAGCCTTTTTCATCAAGAACATAAGAACCACTTCCGCGAGCAATGAGTGCATCTACTTTTTCTTTTGTGTCAAAGTTTTCAAGTAAATCTTTTCCGAGTCCATCAAAATAACTATCAAAATGATTATAAATTGCATCTACTGAACCATCTTCGTTTAATCTTCCAACATATCCTCTTGTGCTCATCTTCCATCATCCTCCATCATTTTTTCTATAAAACTATCATAACCAATTAGCAACTCTTGAGTTGCTTCTTTTAATTCTTCTTCAGTTTCAGAGGCTTCTATTTTATAGAAGCACTCTTCCCATTTTTTTGTTTGCATATAAGCATACCAATATGGTCTATGCATAATTATTCCTCAACCCAAATAGCAAGACGCTTGTCAAGAATTCTTTTATATTCTTTCATAACTCTTAGTTGTTTAGAAAGTAATTTCTTTTGCTCGTTAGACAATGAATCTAAAAGTTTTTTATGTGCTTCCCAATTTTCAGATCTTACTTTTCCAAGAAGGTTTTCGAGTTTCGTAATTTTTTCTTCAAGTTCGTTTCTTTCTTCTTTTACTCTATCTTTTGCAGTTGTTAATTTTGTTTCTTCCATATTTTCTCCTTTTATTTTTTAATAATCCCAAGGTAATGAAGTTGTTGGAAGATTTTCAAGACACTCATCGGTATCAATATGATGGCATTTATAATAATTAAAATTATTATAATAATTTCTTTCAACTTCTCTCACAACATCACCTATCGCATTTCCCTCTTCTTCTTTAAATTTTTTTATGTCTACCAACTTAAACGAAGGTCTTTTATTTAAAAAACCTTTTGGAATAATTTCGTTAAGTTCGTAAACAATTTTATTATAAAGATCAAGAAGGGCATAAACTACATTTCGGTATCTTCTAGCCATCAACTTGTCTGCTGAAATCATTTTTGATTTTTCTTCAGCAAGTTTATAAAATTCTTCTTTTTCTTTTTCGAGTTTGTCCTTTTCTCTTTGCAACTCTCTTGGTTCTTCTGCTAATCTCCAAGTTTGTTTCTTTAAATGTTCCATGCAGTCTTTACAGATAATTCTTTTATCCTCAAGAGTTTTATGGTCATCTGCGCAGCCACCGCAAAAATCACAAGTGTATGTATATTTTATTCCCATACCCTTTCCTTAAAGTGATTGCAACAGTTCTGTATAAGAAATGATTTTTGTTCCATTCTTTATTGCTTTCTGCAGTTTAGAAGAGCCAGAATTTGGATCGGCGCAAGCCAAATAATCCAAATCTTTTGTTACTGAATCTTTTACATCATATTTACCCTGACATTTTTCCGTAAGTTCTTTTCTCGTAAAACCGGAGCAACTTCCGGTAAAACAAATTGTTGGCATACTCATTTTTTTACCTCCACCATTATTTTCTTCTTCTATTGTAACATAAACGCTTTCAAAAGTAAAGTATTGTCTTAAAGCAATAATTTCTTCTTTGTTTTTATTAAAGAAATTTATATACGCATCGGCAATTTCTTCACCGATACCTTTAAAACTTGTTATTTCTTCTTTTGCCTTACAAGAAAGAAGCATCAAGTCGTCAAGAGTTTTGTTTCCAAAAAGCAAGAAACGTTTTTCATCAAGCATTGGTTCATCAAATATAGCCAAAAACTTTGCGGCAGAAATTTGCTTACCCATAACGTCTCTCATTTGAGTATAAACCTTTTCTCCGTTTACACCACCTGCATATTTATTTAATACTTTCTTGTCGTCGTTTTTACACATTTCTAAGAAATCTTCAATTGTAATTCCAGCATCTTCAAGCTTTGAAACAAATGAATCTCCCGCACCTTTAATTCCAAAGACTTTAAACATTTTCTTAAAACGATGACCAACTTTTCTTGGACAAGTTTTTGTAACACACTCTGGAACTCCTGAGTCGTTAACAACAATTGATCCACCACAAACAGGACAAACAGTTGGAACTGTAAAAGCGTTTTTCTTTGGGCTTATTACCAAATCAACCTGTGGGATAATAAGACCATGCTTTGAAATTATAACTTCTGCGCCTTCATAAATACCAAGAGAGTTCATAATGTTTACATTAGCCAACGATGCTTTTTCAACAGTTGTTCCTTCAAGCTCTACTGGTTTTACATAAGCAACTGGTGCTAAGTATCTTCCGCAAATCTGCCAATCAATTTTATTAACAACAGTTCTTGCACTTTGAAGGTTTGGTTTAAAAGCGACGTTATTTAATGGAGTATGTCGCATCAAATCATTTTTATCTACTTTATTTTGTTTAATTACAATTCCGTCGCAAGGAATTTCACCATTTGGATCAAGATTATTCTTCCATTCAATAAGCTCTTTAAGAGATGGGTTTGCTCTCCATTCTGGAACCTGGAAACCGTTATCCATTAAGAACTGTAATTTATCTACTTCTGTTTTGTCTACAATGTTGTCATCATCGAAAACATCATAAGCAATAAAAACAAGTTTATCCATATCTTTTCCATCAAGACGTTTTACAATCCCAGCACATTGATTTCTTGGATTTTTTCCGTCAGGAAAATATTTGTTAAATGTAGAGCGAAGCATAGCAACTTCTCCACGAATCTTTCCGTTAAAAGGTGTGTTTAGTGTATGAAGAACATTAGGAATTTTTGAAATGTTTGTAGTTGTATCTTCGCCATATTCACCGTCGCCACGAGAAATCGTTTGGCAAATTTCCCCACTTTTATAAACAAGCAATTGCCCGCAATTATGAACCAAAATTCCATTAGCAAAATAGTTTAAATTTTTTGTTCCTATATCATATTTTTTAGAATTATTTGTTATTTTTGTTATTTTTGTTATTTTCATACATTTCCTCCAAGATAAGATCATTTATGTTATCAACAATTTCTCCATCCGCCTTTGCATGTTTGTTTTTTAAAACATCTTTTTCCCAAATAGTAATTATATTATACCCCATATTTTTTGCATTGTCAATTTTCTCTTTATCAAAAAGCCAGATGTCTGAAACTTTTTTTTCTTCTCCAAAAAACGGAATAGTATCTTCCTCGTTATAAATAGATGGATTTGCGTGCCAATAATCTCCATTTACCTCAACTAGCAAATTTAGTTCTTTTATATAAATGTCATATAAAAAAATTTTTCTACTTGTTGCTTTTTCTAAATTAGGCAAACATAATTGTGTTTCAATACTCCAGCCATAATCTAAAAGCCTCTTTGCTACGTTTTTTTCTAAGTTGGAAACACAGGAACTATTTTTATTTCTTATGCTTTTTTCTAACCAAGTTTTTCTATCGTCATCGGAAAGACTATCCCATCTCTCTTTTAGTTTTTTACTTATAAGCTCCCCACGTGTTAAACCATATTTTTTTAGCCAAACGTCTTCACTGTTAATTTTTTTCTTTACTTCTTCAAGCTGAAAAACGTTATCTACACCATATTTTTCTTTTACTGTTTTGTTTCTTTTTAGGTATATTTTGGATTTTTTTCCTAATACATTCGTATCCCCATATTTTTTTAGACACGTTGCTTTTATTTTTTCATTTCTTTCTTTTAAAGAAGCCGATTCTTTTAGAGTCCTTGGTTTTATTTTAAAAATTTCATACAATTTTAAAGTTTGTTCAAATTGTAAACCATATTTTTCTTTAAAGTCTGTAAGAGACATTGTCTCACTTTCTTTTGGAAAAGAATTTAAAATTTCTGGGACGTTTTTTTCATATATGTCCTTTAAAGATTCTGAATAAGTTTTATTATGCTTACTCTTTAAATGTGATGACAAACCTCTACCGCTTTTCATTATTTTTTCACAATAAGGGCATTTTGTAAATAATTCCATAAATCACTATCGAATTAAAAATCGTTATCTATCTTTAATTCGTCTCCTATTTTTAACTTATTTAAAGCTCTAAAGCATTTAAATTCTGGTAGATAAAATTTATGGTTTTCTGTCGCTATAATTTTTATTCCGTTTTCAAGTTCTAATTCATACCATTCAAAATCATTATCATTAATCATAAAGCTGTCAATTGGAACCAATTCAATTTCATTCTTTTCAAAATTAAATGTTTTTATCTTACATTTTATTTTTTCTTCTACGATTTTGCCAATCGGGAGTTTCCCCAAATCTGTGTCCAAAATTGTTTCATAGTCAAGACATCCGTCAATTTTTAACTCAGCAAGAATGTCATTATGAGAATGTTTATCCCACCAAGCATTCATCTCTTCTTCGCTATTGCATTTATCAAGAGTTCCCATAGTGATAGGAAGTTTTATTTTTTGAGTAACACCTTTTATATCTGAGCCAATCGGCCCTTTTAGAAGCTCTGAATCTGGTTGCTCTGTTTTTAATTTTGCAATAAGCAAATCATAATCTTCATCACTGATAAGCTCATTACCCTGATAGTAATTATCTGCAAAATTTTTAATTTTTTCTTCTAATTCTGTCATATTTACTCCTCTGAAAAATCTTTTACAAACTTTACACCATTTGGTGGCATATGCGATAAATAAAAATTTCCAAAATCTAAAAAGCCATATTTTTTATTTTGGAAAATGCCTGAAGCACTAAAACTAGCATACATTGGAAGCCCTGCTTGCAAAAGGTCTTTCGCAATTTGCCCATTTGCATTATCTAAAAAATCAACATCAACAAAAACCTGCTTAGTGTCTTCATCATATTCAATGTCTTGAACTACACCAGCAGCTTCTTCTATAAAGTTTGGGTCACCACCTTCTCTAAATAAAAACTTACGATCACTTTCTTCCATAAGTCTTTCCCTGTATGCTTCTGTCGCCTTTTCCAAAACACTTGCTGGAATAATTCTTCCGTCTTTATCTGGAACTTCTGCTACAGCGGCTAATAATTTTTTATATTCCATCATATATATATGTAAAAAACAACCTCCATTTTAAATTTAATTTTAAAAGCTGAAACGCTTCTGTTATTATTCTAGTTAATTGGTCTGTGTTATGATACAACAACAAACGATCTTTGATTGAACTAATAGCCTCAATGTCTTTTTCCAATCTGTCGTCTGAAAAATCTTCTGCATTAAAATGTGCTTCTATATCAAAATCTACTCTATGTTCAGTTATATTTATTTTTGCTAGTAAAACATTTTCTTGTTCCATAATAAAAAACCTGAGTTAATTATAACTCAGGTTTTTTAAAATGTCAATTATGCCTCTTGGAATTCATAATCATCTTCAAGGTTCTTACTTGATTTTCTTATAACTCCGCCACGAGCGCCACGTTCAGCATATATATCAAGTAGATCGCAAAGGTTCGTAAATGCAACCATTGTTTTGCCGACATATAAAGCCATTTGATTAAATGACTCTGCTTTTTCTTGCTCGCTCATTGGCGAAGAACAAATTTCCTCCATTGCATTTAAATAACCAGCGATGTTGTTTGCTACTTCTTTTGATTTTGTTATTTTTTCAAGTTCATCTTTTGTAAATGGTGTTGGCATTTTATTAACTCCTTTTTTCTTCTTTTGCTAATTTTTTTCCAAGTTCCTGCATTTTCATTCCGACCTCTGCTCTCACTTCTGAAATAGACATCTTATCCCAATTAATTTTAAAATAAACGGTGTCATTGCTTTCTCCGTTTCTGTTTTTATCAGTTTTTATACGATATAAACCTTCAGTGTGTTCTTTGTTTGTGTATTTTTCTTCAGCGGTTTGTTCTATTATTAATACATAATCTGCAGTATCCAAAACACCACGAGATTCTGAAATGTTTTTCGAAGATACAACTGCTTTTGAACCACCACTATCTCCCATGGCGTCACGATTTAACTGAACTGCAGATATAACAGGGCAATTCATTATAACCGCTAAATTTCTTAATTCCTCAGCAACAGTTTTATAGTATTTATAAGTATCAGAAGAATCTTTTGTTTTGTCGTTTGTAGATGTAATCATTACATAATCTACAATGATTAAATCTGGAACCCAATCTTCATATGTTTTTAAATCCATAAGAAGTGTGGCCATGTCTTCAGAAGAAACAGTATTTGCAGTTTTTGCAAAAATTCTAATGTCTCCGTTGCATTGGTTTATTTTATTAAAAGCATCTTGCTCGTCCATATCTAGCAAGTCTTTTGTTCCAATTTCAAAAATGTTTTTGTAAATTCTAGCAGATAAACGTTTAGCGTTTACCTCAAAAGAAAATAAAGCAATTTTTTTATTTTCAGCAAAGTTATCAACCGCAAAATGCTGTAACCAAGTTGTCTTACCTGCGCCAGGAACACCCGCAACAAACCCAATTTCACCAGGCTGAATTCTTCCAAACTTATTATCAAGACTCGGAGAACCCCAAGTGCATCCAGAAAAAGAATTCTGTGTTTCTTTTATCATTCCAAATGTCAACGGTATATTTTTAATAGAAACACCCAAATCTTTATCAAGGTTTACATTTACAGCATCTGACATAATTTTTGAAAGATTTGAATAGTTTCCTTTACTTATTTCCTTTTGGCATTTTGCTGCTGCTTCTATAGCTCTTTCGTTTCTTATAAAGTTTACAGTTACATCTTTTATATAGTCTTCTGAAAATTTTGAATAATCTATTGTTTGAAGTTCGTTAAAAAGTTTTTTAACTCCCTCTTGTGTAAAAATGTCATCAATTTTTGTTTCTATCTCTGAAAAAATAACTTCCTCTGATGGCATTTTTTTATACTTTTCAGAATACTCAAAACAAGTATTTACAATAAATTGTAATTTTTTATTTGTAAAGTAAGAATCTTTTTCCCAATTTTTTGTTGTTAGGTATTGAGCTAATTTTAAAAAGGTTGACCTGTCTTGATAAAAATAACCAACAACCATTTTTTCAAGAGTCTCTGAAGAAAACGTTAAGTAAACTTTTTTATCTGGAATTTCTATTGCTTTTTCTGTTTGGTTTGAAGTTTCATTAATAACATCTTGCTTCTCTTCCTCTTGCGGAGCCGCGGTAATGTTATCATACTGTGCTAATAATTCATCAATTTCATTCATATTTTTAAATTATATATTTTCTTTTTTGTTTGTCAATTCTTTTACAGTATCAGTTAACTCATTAACTGCTCCAATTAAACCTTTTAACAGCTCTTCTGTTAAAGAAGTATCTTTTTCAGACTCCTCTTTATCGAGGTCTTCTCTAAGGCAGAAATCGCAAAGAATTGTAATATATCCAGTGTTGTTAGATCTTACCATTTCCATTCTATCCAAATAGAAATCTGGATGATTCTCTAACCAAGCATTCATATCTTCTTTTACATCATAAATATTATCACCAGAAAAAGCCTCAATACGGTCACAAGGTTTTTTATTCGCCATTATTTTCCTCCTCAAAAAAGAAATTATTTGGAAGTTCATTTAAGAATTCTTTAAACCAATAACATTCCCAACCATTATGAGTAAAAATTGGGTCTAAACCAAAACCCCAATGTTTTTGATAGTCTTCCATAAATTCTTTTTTTACATAAATAATACGCTCGTGAAAATTATATTTTACGATTAGCATTGGCTGCTTTCCAACCGACTCTGCATCGTATTCTGCCTGTTTCATCCAAGAGTGCAAATCAGAACTTTCATTAAACAAATCCCAAAAACTTGCTTCTGCATAAGCCTTATGTTCAATTGTAAACTTGAAATCTTCTCTCGAACAATAAACATCGCCAACAAACACTAAATTCTGACTTTTATTTAATTCTTCTTTTCTATAAAAATTAGAGCCCCCGACAAACGCGCCACTTGAAGGACTTCGATGAAAGTTTGTAAAAGAAAATCTTTCATCAAGAATTTTTCGAACCTCATTTTCAGCCGAGTTACCTTTCCTCTTAGAATTTATTCCTTTCTTTCTTTTTGTCTTTTGAGTTTTTATAGTTGTTTCAACTTCTGTTAAAAATTCGTCTTCTAAATTATTTTCCATAATCTACCTCTGTTTTTATTATAAATTGTTTTAAAAAGTTGTCAATAAAAAAGGCAGCTTTTTAGGCTGCCAATAGTGAGAAAATTATTTTTATTTCAGCAATTCATACTGAAACAATTTATCCTTAATATATTTATCGTAAAACTCTTTTAAATCTTCTTTAAATGAAGTTATTTGGGCATCAAGTCTTGGGTTGCGTTTCTGCATAAGAGTTTGTCCTTTCTTATTTTTAACGTCAGTTGGGTCATCTAAATTTAAATCATTAATGATTTGTGCTAAACCATACTTCCAATTAGCGTTATATTCTTTACACTTCTTTGCTTCATTTAAAACATTATCCCAAGAACGCTTCAAGGCAAGCCTGTGTGGTTGTTTTAAATCGACAATTTGATCTGCTTTTGAGTTTTGCGATAAAGCCATTTCGTTTTGAGAGGCACCAGACCAACACTTATTCTTATCAGTCAAGCAACACCAAATAAAACAATCTTCAAGAAATTCGTTATCGTTTTGATAAGCGGTTCCACCATCTCCACTTTTCATAATTACTTCTTTTTCTGTATAATCTTTACAAGTATAACAGTTAGCTGCAAAGAGGGGTAATGCTTGTTTGATGTTATTAGTTCCAAGTATTTTTGTTTTTAGATGTCCTTTTGGTATTATATTGCCCAAAGTTCCGTGTTTAAAATCTGGTGTTCCACTATAATCATGAAACTTACAAATTTCGTTATTGTCATCACTAAAAGAAGAAAACAAAGACCCTTTACTTATTTTCTTGATTAAAGAATTTTCAAGTTGCCAGCTATCATTAGTTGCATCTTCATTCTTCCAGGACATTATAGATATACCACCCTCGGTAGCATGAAAATCTGTCCTATTTACAATAATTCCTTCGTTAAATTTTTTATTAATCAATCCTTGACTTTTGAAGTATTTAACTGGACTATAAACTACATAATGATCAAAGAAGTATTTAAAACCGCTCCAAATAAATTTGTTAGCAAGATCGTTGCTTGCAGTTCCTTTCGCTTCCTTCTTCATTTCTTTTGTTATATAGTTTTCGTAAGAGCCTTTCTGCGTTTTGCCGCTTCTTGTGGCTTCGGCTTGTGGTTCTCCATACGGTGGATTTTCCAAGCCAATAACTACTAATTTCTTTCCTTTCGCTTCAGTTTCTTTTCTTACTTCTTCAATTTTATCAGCAAGTTCTTTATTAAAACCTTCGCTTAAAGCATCGCCTGCAGGCATACAGCCTTCATCATCTATTGTTTCGTCGGCTGGCAAAATTGCTTTTACACGTCCTTCATAAAGACCTTTTAGAGTAGTTTTCTCAGCATAAACAATTGTGTTTAAAATACAATGACTGAGTTCGTCATCGGTCATAAATTTTTCAAGATTTCCAGTTCCAGCGCATCTATCAACAATAACATAATCCTCGTCATCATTTAAATTATTAATTATGTTTCTTATATAATTAGTAGATTTCTCAACAGCGTAATCGGGTGTAAAGAAAGCTCCAAGTCTTTTCTTCAAAGCAGTGCTTCCAAGACAATCAAGAAGTTTTCTTTCCATGTTTCCATCTGCTTGCCAGGTATAAGGTTTTATATTTAAAACTTTTGGATTAGCAAGTTCTGCAATAAAATCATCCTTGCTCTTTCTGCCCATTCCCTTTGCTGAAAAGAAAGCATCATTGTAAGAAACAATAGAAGTTTCATCTATCCAGCCTTTTTGGGTTGTTGTATCTTTTAACCAAGAATCAGCACTACTTGTAAAATTATTTAAATCGACTGTTAAATCAAGATTTTCTTGTATAACTGCTTTTGAAAAATCTTCTTCTTCCAAATCAAAAACTGTATACTTTTGCGCAGCAGTCATAATATATACACCATACTTTGGTATTTCTAAACCTTTGGCGTTGTATGATTTTACATACCTTTTCATTTGTTCAAAAACATCTTTGTTTGTTTTCGCAATAACTTTAAATTCTACCAAAGAGCCCTTTAAACCAGTTTTTGGATCAAGTATGATTCTTCCGTCTGTATTACAAGAATAATCAATTGTTCCTTCTGGGTAGCCAATTTCATTATAAAACGCTCTCATAGCGTCAAGTTCTACTGGGTATTCATAATATCTCATTTTAATTTCCTCACTAAAAAAATTATACTTTAAAACTTATTTTTTGTAAAGTCTAATTATAGTTTCCTCTCAGTCTGTTTAATTGTCCAACAAACTCTCTTTCTGTCAAGACTGTCTCAGTTATTTTATTCTTACCCATTGAGTGTGTAAGAACGCAGCCAAGACTTGCTCTCAATGCTTTTTGAAAGCCTTCGTTTTCAAAAAGACAATTGTAAGCCTTTGTTATTAAATCTTGGTATTCTTGCGAATCTCTTTTTATTTCTTGTCCTTGCCAGTATAGAGTTTGTGTTCTCCACCACTTCTTTTTCTTTCCTTTAAATTTTGCTTGTTTACCAACCATCTTACAAACTTCTTTTTGCATATCTGGATTGTTAAACTTTAAGGACTGCAAAAAGCCCTCCATCGAATTGCACTGTATTCCGTCAATCTCAAAAGGGTGTGGAGCGAAATTACTTAATGCAGAAGAGGGCCAGCCTGTTCCACTTCCAATATCCATATTTTATTTTACTCCCTAAGCATAATCTTCAAAATCTTGCTTTATTTCTTCTTTCATTCTATCAATTGTTTCAGCAAAAAAATCATCACTCTGTAAAAACTCTTCGCCAAGAGCTTCAAGAATTTCTTTTATTGCCTGCTTTTTGCCATCATTAAAAGCAAAAGCCTCAAACTCAAAGTCTGTCCAGTCTCCCGGATATTTATCTTTAATATAATCTGTTCCTACCATTTATTGTTCCTCTCTTTCAAGATCTTCATGGTCAACTTTTTTTATTAGTTCAAAATCATCCCATTCAAATTTGTCATGATCATATCTAACACTTGGTCTTCTTCCACAAGGAAGAACAATATAAACTTCGTTCGACCTTTCGCTTTTAAATGCTAATGCTTTATTTTCTTCCGAAAAATTTTCTACTTCAATTGAAACTTCTTTTGGGTAACCTCTATCAAGCCAATAGGCAGTATTATCTGAAATTTGTATCGTTTTATCTTTAAATTTATACTTTAACATTCCAACTCCTTAATTTTATATTTATATAATCTTTTTCTATTGGCTTAATTTCTCTGCCAAAGTTTATTTGAATATTTTCATTATAATATTTATTATAAAGTTTGTCATTAGCTACATCATAATAAATAGCGCTGTTTGAAAGCAACCATGTTTCCTGAACTTCCTCAAAAGTTTTACAAGGAATAATATGATCTTCTAATTTCCAAAGGTCAATTTCTTTCTCTTTATATTTAATTCTAAGCCCGCCATACATATTAACATTTAATATATACTTTTCATTAATGGTGTTAATATCAAAATTTTCGTTAACAATAATATCAATATCTTCGTAGTGGTCTTTTATTCCAAAAATGTATTTTACAACTCCGCCACACAACAAAATATTTTTATTATCAAAAGGCAATTGCTCTAAAACTTCTTTAAGCCTAAAAACATTTATTTCCGCCATTTTTCTTTCTCTCCTTTTTCGGTTTGTTAAGTTTTTCCATAATAATTTGTTTTGGTAAGAAGTTATAGCAATAATAAGAACTACTAAAAGTAGGGCTTCCCATTCCTTTACCATTATGGATAAATTCCATTCTTTTATCAAACATTAAAAGTTGCAAATCTTTTCCCTCAAAAACTCTGGATGGGCCTCCGTCATTCAGCCAAGTATTTGACATTATCAAAGCAAATGGTTTATTAAAGCTCAAGGCTCTTTCAAAGATTTTTGCTTTGTTTGTAAATGGCGGGTTGCTTACAATACAATCCCATTCTTCTTCAGGCTCGTAAGTATAAAAATCCTGCCCGTCTTTTATATGACTTCTAATTACTTTATGAGTTTTAGAAATTTGTTTTACAAACTCACTTTCTTCTGTATCAAAAGGACACCAAACAACAGCGTTTTCGGGAATGTATTTTAAGATTGGTTCTACACCATAGGCTGGTGTATAACACTCATCATTCTTTCCTTCACTGTATAAAATTTCTCCACTATTCATTTACTCTCCTTAATAAAAACGTCTTATTTTAAGTTCTATAAGACTATCACCATATTTTTTTCTTATTTTATTTTCTTCTTTAAAAACCAATTTTTCAAATTCTACAATATTTGTTTTCATATAATTTGTTTTAATTTCAACAGTTTCTTTAAAATAAGAATGAGTTAAAATCTGTTTCGTAGTTCTAAAAAAGATTTCTGCTATTACCATGTCCTCTCCAAAATTTCTCCACTATTCATTACTTTCTCCAAAATCTTCTACATATTTTCCATAGTCATCGACAAAATCTTTGAATCTATAAGAAATTTCCGCTCTATTAAATTCACTACACTCTTGCGATACAACATCTGTAACTTCTACTTCATTAAAGATCTTTGAAGTTCCATCGTCATAACTAATTGTCATTTTTTTAGTTTCATTGTCGTAATTGACTTTTGTAATTTTACGCTGCGCTTTTAGTTCCTCGTCATTCACAAAATCTTCGATCGTTCTTACTGTTCCAATAAGACTGTCATATACTTTTTGCAAGTCTTTAAAGTCTGTTGAATATTTTACCATTCTTCCCATTTAAATTCTCTCTAATATTTTTTCTATATACTCTTTTTTGAAATTCCACTTTCCGAATTCTATTTGCTGAACTATTTCATCTGCAGTGAAGCCAAGGCAGCCCAAATAAGAAACTGCACTTGCGGCTTCTTGATAAGAAAGAGTTCCATCGTTTTGAGCCAAAGCCCAAGCCCTTTGCCATTGTTCCTTTTCTTGACTGCTCTCTGGCATAGAAGCAAGTTCGTCTATAATCAAGCTGTTCTTTGGATCTCTGTCCACTTTATGTCTTTCTCTATATAAGTCATGCAGTTTTCTTTCTGCTTTTTCAATTTCCCAGCCTTGATCAAAAATTGTAGAATCAAAAACTATTGAGTCATCTTCAAACAAAAGTTTTTGCAATACTGTTTTGCCACCTTTTATTCTAACACCGTTTGGCTTTCTTGTAAGTCTCGATGGGTTTGCACAAGCCTTATCTGCTACCCCTGCAAAAAACTTGTCGTTCAACTTTCCCCATAGCCATTTATAATGCTCTATATTTTCTGGGTCTTCATTAATTGTTATTCGACAATGCAAAGACTTATTTCCACTAAAAACTATTCTGTTTAAAATTTTCTTATTTTTCAAAAAAGACGCTCTTTCAATTTGCTCTTTTAAAGTGGAATTGTCGCACTCAAAAATAAAATTTCTCATAGAAGAAACATTTATATCTTTTCTTGTTCTTAGTCTTTTTATCAACTGCTCTTTTGTTGCTTTTTTTTCATCAATTTCCATTTCTTCCGCAAAACTTGTTATTTTTAATGGATTTAAACACTCAAACTGATAAGCTTCTGTTTTTGGTGTAGAACAAAACACCCCCGAAGAAAACTCATCTTTATATATTGCGTTTGGTAAATCAACAAAATTTTTCATCTTAGATAAATTTTACAACATAAAATAAAAAAAGTCAACACTGTAAGATGTTGACTTTTTTAAGGAGGCCGAGAATGAGTGAAAATTTAAAATCTTCTCATCCATTCTTGATTAACTTATGTTATTACCTCATCTATACTTTGGAAAATTGGGCAATTCTTTATACCGCCAGAATCATAATGCTTTTTCTTTTCTACGCAATATAAAAAATCACCTTCTTTTTTACATTTGTTGCAATATACACAACCCTTAAATGGTGGTAAATAAAATTCACAATTGATAATTATTGAAGAGCTATCAAATTGTCCAAAATTATTTGTATAAATCATTACGATTTTGTCTTCATATTCTACTCTTTTTTGGAAAGAACTGCTGCTCAAAAGCTCTTTATCTATAAGTTTTTCTAGTTTTCGTTTTAAACAAAATCTTTGATCATAAGCATATTTTAAATACTTTTTATTTGTTGTTTTAAATGAAAAAACTTGCTCAACTATATCTTCTTTTAGGTTATATGTTATACTTACAAAAAATGGTATTTTCTTTGCTATTTTTAATTTTGTTGCCATAACTCTATTATACACATATTTAAAAAAAAGTCAATAAAAAAGGCTACCATTTCTGGTAGCCCAAGAGGTAAAATATGACAATCTTAAAGATAGTCTGGGCGATGCTCACCCACAACTTCTTTTCCAAATGTTTCATTTTGATACTGCTGATCGTAATTTCTAAATATATTTAAAAGACTTTCAAGCAGTTCGTTTGTCTTTTTTTGTTCTTGTATTAGAACTTTTAATAACTCTTCCATTAAGAATCCTCTTCTACGTCTACTTCCTCTTCGGAATCCTCTTCAGCGTCACCACTTCTAATGTTTTCCATTGCTGCCCAAATGTCTTCTTCCTCTTCAGCAGCTCCATTATAGTATTTTTGCATAAGTTTGAAAAGTTTTCCAACTTGACCAATTTTACAATCAAGAATGTCTTTTACGGATTCTTTGGCTGCTTTCTCAGCTTCTGCAAGTTCTTTCTTTTCGTCTTGAAGCTCCAACCAAGCACTAAACTGTGCCTTTACTTTTTTCTTATCTTCTGCGCTTAAATTATAATTCATTATTTACCCTCTTTTGTTTTATTTTCTTTACACTTATCCATCTGCTGACGCATATAAGCAGCATACTGCTGAATTGCTTGCTGCATCATTACAGAGCCAGTTTCATCCTGATAAAGGCGATTTTGAGCAAGTTTTTTTACAGGATTAAAAAGCTGTAAGTGTCCATCGCTACAAGCAACTAATCCAGTTTCAGACTCTCTTCTCATTTTCTTTAGCATTTTTCCGCTAATTTCATCTCTTCTTCTTTCTCTCTTTTCTCTACTTTTTCTTCCCATATTTTTATTTTACTCCTATTTGTATTTTTTGTCAATCATTAAGTAAAGCCATAATTTCATCTTCAGCAGAAATTTCGTTGTCGCCATTAAGCATCATACTTATTTCACCCGAAACTGAAGCCCATTCATCCAAACATTTTCTAAGCGCGTGTTCAAAGAAAAAAGCTTCAACACCCTGCGAATTAAATTCGTGATAATCTTCCTTTTCAAATTCTTCTATTATTTTATCGTGATATTCTTTTGGGTATCTACGCAAATCAACAATGTCAAGAATTGTTTCATAAAGTGTTGCATTATCACCCTTTCCCATAATTTTAGCCCATTCTGTTTTATCTGTCAACATCTTTTCGAATGTTTTTCCGCCAACTCTTGGCAAACCTTTAATGTTATCAGAGGTATCGCCAACAATAGCTTTTTCAACAATAATGTTTTTATTATAATTTTCAGCAGTTGTAACTGCCACACATTTTGAGTTAGTTTGGCTCATTGGATTATAAACAGAAACACCGTCAAAGAAACCACAAATCTGCGTAAGGTCTTTATCTGACGAAACAATATTAACCTGCTCATCTTTAGAAGTAAAATACTCAGTGAGTTTATAGATTACATCATCACCTTCGCAATTTTCTACTTCCATTACTTTACAATGAAAGTTTTTAAGTAAATCTTTATAATCATTTATAAGCGGCCCAACTAAAGCATAGTTAGGATCTTCTTTTGAAGCCGCTCTGTTCTCCTTATAAAGCGGATACTTTTGTTTTCTCCAAGCAGTAGAATGCTTACCTTCAAAACAAAAAATCAAATCTTTATAGGCGGTTAAATAATCTTTTGATTTCTTAAATAACATATGATAGAAAAGCCCCAAATCTTCTTTTTTTATTACATAATTAAGATCGTGGTTTTTTTCCTGCATCATTCTTTTAAACGCGCCCCAAGTTATAAAAAATAGGTTACTACCATCAACTAAACATACTTGCATTATACCTCCATAAAATCATCTTCTAGTTTTTCTTTTATTTTATCTAAAAGTTTTTCATATTTTTTTATTATAGATTGTTCTTTATTAAAGTCAATAAGCATACCGTTCTTTTTTGCAAACTCCATAAAAGATTTAGAAAAACAATACACGCATAAATCAATACTGTCTTCCGCATAAGAATTTACAACTCTATTGCTTAAAATTGGATTATTTAACACATCGGCGATTTTTCTTCCGTTAAGAAAAACAAAAAAAAGTTTAACTCTCTCAATCAAATCTTTATAAAACGTATCTTTTATTTTAATACTTTCAACTTTATTTCTTTCATAAGCTTTCCAAGCTGCGCTAGAAACAATTTGCGGCGGATACGGAAAATCTACATTATAGTCAATACTATATTTTACACTTAGATCTATAAATTTTTTATAATTAAAGCTCTCATCTAGTTTATGCTCTTCTATAAGTTTTTTAAAATACTTTAAATTTTTTGGTAAAAATTTATTTTCATATTGCCAGCCGAATAATTTTTTTATTTCATCTTCGTGAAGCACGACATCTGGGTCTATATGCCTTTTGATATAATAATTAAAAAAATAATAACTACTTATCTTGTAAGCTAAGTCTTCCATTTTTCACATCCTCTTCTATAAGCTTTTTATGCGCATTATATATTTTTTCGATTTCTTTCCAATTTACTGTTTTGGCAAAATGTTTTGTAAAGCACAAAATGTTAGGATTTTCATTCCCATTCATTGGCCCAACCCCGCACTGTTCAAACTGACGAAAATTGGCGGCCCAATCGTATGTTTTTCTTAATTTTTCGTCAATACCCATAACTGGGCAAGTTTCACAATTATCACATTTACTCATATAATAAATTATATAATTATATAATTTATTGTCAATAAAAAAAGCGGTGCATTTCTACACCGCCAAGGATATATATAAACAAAATGGTGTTATAAGGTAAACGAATTAGCTACCGTTCATTTACCGCCATTAAGAGCTCTACTGGTTTGCTGTTTGTCCAACGCCAGGCTGGCTTGCCATCTGACCAGTTGCCATTTGTTGCTGAGGCTGTTGAACTTGCTGAGGCTGCTGAGCCTGTTGAATTTGCTGAGCCTGTTGAGCCTGCATTGCTTCTGTTTGTTTTTGTTTTAATTGCTGAGCAACTAATTGCTGAAATGACTGAAATGGCTTCAATAAATCTGGGTTATTTTTTAAGCTCATTGCAGTTTGCTCGTTTTGCTTGTTTAATTTGTCTAAGTTTTGAATTTCTTTTGCTATAAGTGTTGGATCCAAAGCTTCATTTACCAATTGTTTCAATGTCATATTATATCTCTCCATATCCTAGCTGGACCCGTAAGTCCAAAAGCATTTAGTATATTTTTTGCTTCCGCAGAAGTTAAAAATCTTTCATCTTCAATTATCTTTTCTTCGTTGTTTTCATCGTTTTCAATTACATCTTTGTCGGTTCCGTCATATTCTGAATCATCCTTTTCTAACTCTGGGCTTGGTTCTGACTCAACAATTGGTTCTTCAATAATTCTGTCTTCTGGAAGTTTGTCAAAGTCAAAATCATCAAACTCGTAAAAACACTCGTTCCCCTCGCTATCTATACAGCGAATCAAACCGTCATCTGTTTTAGATAACGGTGTTACAAGAGAACCATTTAATAAATCTGACAATTCGTTATATTTAAACATTGTTTTTTCTATAAATACTTGCTAAAATTTGCATACAGCGTGCCCACTCACCCTCTGTCATTATCTTTGGAAACTTATATGTCTTTCCATTAATCTTTATATTAACAGGGCCATAGTTTACACCTTTATAGCTGATCCAGCCGCTATTATTTTGAGCTTTTCTATTTTGCTCAGCTTCCCAGCCCGCAGCATCTTTGTAATCTTCTGGGCAAGGTCTTTTTATATATGGAGCAATCAAACCTTTAATATGATCACCTCTAATAACAGCGATATATCTTGTTTCATCTGGTCTATCTTTATAATTAGATTTAAATTTTCTAGAAGTATTTTGAACATCTGTGATTTGATGTAATTGTGTTCCTCCATTTCTTTCTACGGATTTAAAAGTAACAAAAGTTTTAGCACCATTGTCTGTTACAAACCAGAAGTCATTACTTTTTGAAAGCTCGTTAAGGTTAAACCTTCTAGCATCTGAACGATTTACAATTTTGTTTGCTCCGTCGCTTTTTTCTTGATAAACTTCTGGCATATTTTTTACCAAAATATTGTAATCTTTGGCAGAAACAGTAACGTAATTACCTTGAGCACCATATGTGTTTCTTTCGCCCGTCATTTTTTCAGCTTCTTTGTAGCCTAATTTATTAAGGTATTCTTTTGTTCTTTTTTCCGTTAATCTCTCTTCTGTATTTTGCTGCCAAGGTTTAATAGCCAAAGACTTAATCATTACTTTCTTCCATCTTTCTGGAATTTCTGGTCCTTTTCCATGTATAGCCGCACTAAAATTTCTTAGATCGGCATTTGTAGGATTAAAATCTTTTGAAATGTTTTTGTGTAAAAAATTTTCAACACTCTTTTTAAAGTTTTCGTCGGTACTTGTAATTTTTTCTATATTATCATCTTCTGTCTTTTTTCTCTCAGATTCTAGTTCTTCTTCTGTTTTTTGATGTATTAAATCTGATTTTGTGTTATAACGATACAAATCTTTTTTTAAAATTTTAGCCTTTTGAACATCTTCTGGCTTTGCGCCTGCCCTTTCACCTTTTTTTATGGCTTTTAAATCTCTTCTATAATTAGCCTCCCTTTCAGGGTCTCTCTTGAGCATTGTTGCTAAATTTACTTCTGATAATATATATTCTACTTCATTAAAGTCCATGTAATTAACTTATGAGATTTTTAATAACATTGTGCATATTTTATAAACATCATCTAAAGAAATTCGTTTTCTACCATGATCTCTATAATTAGTAAAAATCAAATCTCCATAAAAGTATCTGTTTCCATCTACAAAAGCATTAAACTCATTTACTAATTTTATTTGTTGTTCTGGGGTTAAATCCTTTTCGCATTTTAAAGTAGCAAAAATTCTGTCATTCTTTTGCCCCTTATAAACATATCCTGGTTTATATTCTAGGCCAAAATGTTTGGTTCGAGTATCTAAACATCTAACGTAAATATTAGTATTTGCTGGCTCGTCACCAATCACGCGCGAAAATATAGATTTAGTTCTTTTAAAGAAATCAAAAATTTCCCCACCAATCCTATAGCCATATTTTCCATTTAAGCTGATTGGTATTTTATTACCGTTTCCCCCATTATTAAAAACAACTATACTGTTATCTTCCTGCTTGCCTTTTTTAAAATGAAAAGAACAAACATTGTAAGTAGTGTTTTTAAATACTTGATATGTAAAATAGTTTACATAATCCACATGATACTGAGAAAAGAATTTTTCTCTTACTTCTCTTGTTGCTTCGTCTGTAAAAAAATTAAGTGGGATAATTAAAATTCCTTCTTCACAGCCCATTATGCTTAATATAGAAGCTTTATACAAATCATCGGTTTGATACTTATCAAAAATTTCTTTAAATTGATCTGTTTTATTTTTTGCCAAATAAGGTGGATTTGTAATTACAACTTTACCTGTATAATCAATTGGATTTAATAAACTATCTCTATACTTTACTCTTGGGTCTTTTACATCTATATCGTAAAGTTCCCAATTTGTGTTTGGGGAGTATTCAAAAAGATCGCAAGCGCCCGCAAAAGGGTCTACTGCCTCTTGCGGGTAAAAATCTATCCCTTGTAAAATTTCTTTATAGTTTTCTGTAAAATGCTGCGTTTTTTTTAAATCACTCATTGCTAAACTTCCTATTTAGAAATGCCTGAACAGCGTTCCAAGAAGTTTCGGCTGGAAAGTGAAGAATTTCTACAATAGAGCATCTTTCGGTAATAATAATTGTTAACCCTTTTGTTCCTTTTTCATAACCGAAAACGTCAAACTCTGGTGTCATTGTAAATTCTATATAATTGTCTTCATTATTTATTTCTGAGTATGAAACTGTTTCCGTATTGTAGGCCACATCTTCATCCAATTTATATCCCTGAATTTTAAACTGAGATAAATCAGCAAAACCAATTGTTTCAACATCTACTCCTACCATAATTATCTCCTAAAAATGATCTACAAATTCTTGATTTATTTTTTCAAGAAACTCTTCTAAAATCTTATAATCATAAAACTGCAATCTTAGTTCTACTTGTCCAGCGCCTTCTTCCACTGCAGACAGTATATCAACTTTATCGTCACATTCTTCACTTGTCAGGAAATTTAACGCATCTTTTGTCATGGGTGTTCCGCCTCTCCAAACACTGGTTTTATGTAATAAATATGATCACTTGGCGCAGCCATAGGTTGCTCACTGATTAAGGGTGGAAGCTTAATTATAGGAATAGTATATTTCTTTAAAGATTTTTCTTGTTCCTTTTTCTCTTGTTTAAAAACTTCTACATTTCGTTCTTCTTCGAAATCTTCAGCATAACCTTCTTCAAAGTCTTCTACATAGTGCCCATCATATTCTCTTATAATTTCTTGAACTTCTTGTTCTTGTTGTTCTTCTTTCAAAAAACTATCAGCAACATCTCCAAAAAGAGGGCCCTTTTTTACCATTTCTTGATAAGAGTTTTCAAGCATTTGTGCAGTGTTAAATCTTTCTATGTCATTATCAATGTCTTTTGTGAGCCAAGACCATCTTGCCTTTATTTTATCTACTTGAGATTGCTGTGCTGTATCTACCTCTCTTTTAGTCATCTCCAAAATCCTTTACATAGTGCTGCCCTGGATCGAGCTCTTTATCTTCTGGTTCTAGTGCTTGCGACATAACTGGAGAAGAAGTATAATATACTGGATTTACCCCATACATCCCCGTCTGGGCAGAATTACGGCATGCCCACATAAATGAAGACGCAACTTGCGGATCAAAAAAGCGTATTCGAACTTCAGCTGCTTGCATATTAGGGTCGTATCCTGCAGCCTCTATGTTACAACTTTCAAGCATCCATGAGTTTGGATTATTTAATAAAACTTCTGCAATATTTTGACTACTGAGCGTCATTGCTTGCTGCTGCACTTGTGCCCTAAGATTAGACATATCTGCTAAATAATCTTGATAAACACCGATACTTGACGTAAGTTCTATATTATTTCTTTTTAAAGCTTCTATAACTTTTTGCGAAATCCCCACTAATTACTCCTTGGCTGGTATCTAACAAGCATCGCCCTAATAGTATCTGGATTTGTAACCCAGTTTCTACTTCCAAACAAAATACCACCATTATCATCTGGATAAACTTTCATAAGATAAAAACCCGTCAAAAGTTTTTCCTTTATATGTTCATAGTATGACGCAAAGCAAGGAATTGTCAACTCCTCTCCGTTGCAATCTTCAGCAGTTATAAAAACCATCATCTTTCCATTCTTCTGCTGATGACATCTTAAATCTTTTACATGAACAAATACATAAGCAGATGCCTTATCTTCTTCACGAATTTCATTAAAATCTCTTAAACACTTATTAAGAGATTTTAATTTTTCAATTTTTGCAACCATATCATCTGAGAATACTCCGTGAAAGAAACTACCACTAAGATAATTCTTTTCCATTTCCATATATTCTTCATTTGAGGTCTTACCATCTAAATAATGATCTTCTACACATTTTTCCCAAACTTCTCTAAGTTTGTCTGGATTTTTGCTTGTCTTTTTATCAACATAAAATTGCTCTGTGATTTTAAGATACTTTTTTCTTTCACCTTCAGGTATTAAATCATCAAAAGCACCACCACCAATTAAAGCAAGAGTGATTCTCTTATTAACCTTAGTTCCAAGAGTTTTAATTATAAAATCAATAATACTCTTATAACCACCTTCTCTATGTTCTATAATGTTCTTTGCTGGTTCTTCACCAACACCTTTAATTTCATTAAGCCCAAATCTTATTTCTTTTTCAGAAATTGGAGTAAAGTGAAGATTAGAACTATTTACATCAGGTGGCAAAATTTTAAAACCATTTTTTTGAGCAGATTTAATAGAATCTTTTATAACATCATTTTTTGTTGCGTCATATGTTAAAGATGCAGCCCAAAAATATGGTTTAAAATAACGAGACATATAAAGAGTCTCACAAGCAACATAAGTATATGCGGCGGCGTGAGATTTATTAAAAGAATAAGCTGACAAAGTAATAAGATCTGCAGTAAACTCATCAATTTCCGCAGTTGTTAATTTACTCTTCGCTTCTTCTTTAATTGTATTAACCAATTTATCCCAAGCGTCCAAATCTTCTTGCTTTTTATTTGCCTTACCGAGTTTCTTCAAAAGTCCACGCGCGTAATTACCCTTTATTTTTCCATTTGAGAGATCTTCTACGAGTTTCATAATCTCCTCTTGGAAGAGGATACAGCCATGAGAATCTTTCAAGAATTTAGATATAGGCTCTGGATACTTTGATCCTTCCGTTCCGTTTGCCACGAAGTCGTCAAACGAGAACGAAGAACCTGGTCTCGACAAAGCATTTAAACAAGTGAGTTCGTCAAAGTTTTGAGGAATTGCTCTCTGAATCATACCAGATGCAGTATTACCTGAAAACTGAAATATATTCGCTTGACTCTCATTTACTTGTTGGTATAACTGTTTATCTTCATAAGACATTCCATAATATAAAAATTCTTTTAATTCTTGCTTACTGACATTTTCTTGTAAAATTTTCATGATTAAATTATACCCCTGAAGCTTTATTTTGTAAATATGATTTTGATACAATTTTTACAATCCCATCGTCGTCTTCAATCTTTACAAGCTCTTCATCTACAGATTCTACAGCATTTGAAATTACTTCCAAAACTGTAATTGCCAAAAAGTCATACTTAATTACTCCAAGTTCATCCAACTCTGTGTTTCCACCATTTTCTACAAACGCAGATGCTACTCCATCCTTTGTATGAACAACTGGAATATATTCCCAAACTGGTTTATCCATAATAAGACATCCACCTGCGTGCTGACCAACCTGACGCACCTGTCCTATAATTTTTGGAGTAAAGTCCAAATATGCTTTATTTCTCTCGTAAGTTTCATAAAGAACTGGATGATTTTCTGCATACATTTTCATATTTTCTTCAAAGCTCAACTCTTCATCAAGTTCCTTACAGAAATCATTACTCTCTTTAAATGGCACTTCACACTTTCTGAGAATATCCTTAATTGCAGAAGCTAAACCAACTGTTCCATAAGCCGCTACGCCCATTACTCTTTCGGGGCCATACTTTTCAATAAGCATTTGCTTTGCAGCTTCTTTTGCTTTTGGCTCGAAGTCTGTATCAATATCCAAACCACCAGAACCGCCACGTTTAATCTGAACAATTTCAAGAGGCTTTGATAAATCTACTTTGTCTGTTTTACCCAAAAAGAACGGAAGAACATATCTATCATCGCATCTTTTTTTTGAATTTAAAATTTCATCAGCTATATTTATTTTTTCATCTTCTAATAACCACTTTGCTCTTCTTAGCTCTTTAAGAGCACGATCTTTATATTCTGGATACTCTTTTATTTTTTGAGCAACTAATTTCTTTAAATCTTCAAAAGTCATAAATTTTCCTCTAAAATTTCTTCTATAATTTTATAATCCCAATAAGGAATTGTCAATAATTTTATTTTTTTATTTTTTGCAAAACACTTTTTTATATCATCTCTTTCTTTTTGCTCTAACAGATTTTTATTACCGCCAAAATAATCTATCGGTTTATAATGTTGCACACCTTGATACTCAATTAAAAGATTTTTGGAAGGAATGTAAAAGTCAAATGGTAATGGTTTTTGGGCTTTTCCGCAACAATCTTTGAAAATAAATTCTTGATTATAACTTATTCTTTTTGCTTCTAAGTAGACTCTAATTTTTCTTTCACCTTTACTTTCTCTGCATTTTGGGCAACTGTTATTCTGGTTTTCAGAAATATGATGCATTGGTGTTTGAAAAAAACTTCCGTGTTTTGGGCAAATAATTTCTATTTTTGTATGATTATTTATATAATTTACTTTTGAGTAATCATATCTATCACCATGAATTTCTTTTGCTTTTTTAACAAACTCTTCTGTTGTTAATCTTCTTTTTAAGGATCTATCATCTTGAGCGCATTTTGGACACTTATCTCCGCTTAAATGATTTGTTGGTGTTTGAAAAAAACTTCCATGTTTTGGACAAATAATTTCTATTTTTGTTTTTGCATTTATATAATTTACTTTTGAATAATCATATTTATCTCCATGAACTTCTTTTGCTTTTTTAACAAACTCTTCTGTTGTTAATCTTTGCTTTTCCCCTTTTTCTTTAAGTTTTTGTTTTCCACAGTCTGGGCACCCTTGTCCTCTAAAATGCTGTCCAGGAGTCTGTTTAAAAGAACCATGTTTTGGACAAATAATTTCTATTTTTGTTTGATAATTAACATAATTAACCATTGAATAATCATATTTATCACCATGAACTTCTTTTGCTTTTTTAATAAATTCTTCTGTTGTTAATTTTTTAGTAGTCATATATTTATCTTGTTACCGATCGAACTTTTATAACAAATTTATCTCTCGTTAAAATAATCATATTTTACACTCACTAATCTTTCAGAAGATACAAACCTTTCAAACAATAATCCAAGTTTAATTGGATCAATTACCCAAGAAGTAATTCCAAGACAAGCACAAGTCAAACTTCCACCTGCAGAACCGCGCCCACTTCCAAGCATATACTCCTGCTGTTTTGCCCAATTAATTACAGAAGACAAATTCAACAAATAACGATAAGCACCCTTCTTTAAAAGAGTCTCAAGTTCTAGTTCAAGTCTGTCCTTATATTCTTGTGGACAATCATCATAATCACAACCAAAATGCTTTGCCAGTCCTTCTTTTGCAAGTTTTACAAAATCTTCTTCCTCATCAAAAGAGAATCTTGGCAACTTCATACCTGTCCCCAAAGGAATAACAAAATTGCACTTTTCTGCAATCTTATCTGAATTTGCACACCATTCTTCTATTTGTTCATCTGTGTATCCATAATTCCAACCCTTGTTAAACTGCTTGAAATCATCTACGCTCTGATAGAACAATGATTTACACTTGTATGTATCATCTCCTTCTGAATCTTCATCTTTTCTAAGATTGAAAATAAATCTCTGAGTTTGCGCACCTTCTCTTGTTGCATAATGCACGTCGCCCGTAATTACAACGGGAACGTTATATTTTTCTGCAATTTTTATAATCCAATCATTATATTTCTTTTGGTCTTCTACAAGTTCGTTTAACTGAATTTCGGCATAAAAGTTTTCGCCAAACTCATCAACAAATCTTTTAAAATAAGCTTCTGCTTTTTCTTCATTGCCTGCAAGAACGCATTGAGAGAATATAGATGCCAAACAAGCCGAGCCTACAATTATCCCTTCTTTGTATTGAAACAATTCTTCAAATGTATTTCTTGGTTTATAATAAAAGTGATCTTCATCAATGTTTGAGATATAATTCAAATGACAAAGATTTTTCCAACCAGTTTCATTAGAAGCCAAAAGAATAATATGATTATAATGAGTTCTCTTTCTTTTCTTACCTTCCATTGTTACCAATTCTTCTACAAGATATCCTTCCATTCCGAGAATTGGTTTTACACCTTTTGAAATTGCATACTGTTGAAATTTAAAAAGTCCAGACATCATTCCGTGGTCTGTTAAGGCAAGCGCTTTATGCCCATTATTTACTGCCTGATCTACTAATTCTGTTACTGAAGATACAGCGTCATAAAATGACCCCTCTTTACTATGAACATGTAAATGAACCATCTTTTCACCTCTTTTTCTTTTAATTATACCACAAATAAAAAAAGCAGTCAAGACTGACTGCTTTTTGAGTTCTTATGTTACGGCGTTATTCGTCAAGGAACGGTTTTCGCCATTTTGCTGCTGGTTTTACAGTAAACCAAGTTGGCTTTACAATTTCTATTGTTGCCTCATTAGTGCTACCAAGATTTCCTGCTATAGCAGGACATAAATAAAGATCTATTCCATTACTCTTAAACTTTTTTAAAGTTTCCACAAACTCATCAAGAACAGTAACATCCGCATAAAGCGAATCGCCTTCAACATGGAAATTTGTAATTGTGCCAACCAAATGTTCAATATCGGCATCATCTTTAAAACCATCATCTGGCACATTATCAACTAATGGAACAATATAATCTCTATTTTCTTTTTCAAACTCTTTTAAAGTTTTTAAAGAATAATAATATCCATTTGCATTTACAATATCAGCTCTTAAAAATTCAACTGTCTTTTTCATTCTATTTCTCCTTTTTCTTTAAGTCTATCTATTTCTTTTTTAAAAGAAGGTGAGTTGTTATAGAAGTAATCAAACACCTCATCTTCTGGTATAGCCTCTAATTGTTTTAAACAATTATCAAGAATTTGTAAACTTTCTTCTTTTGTCATTTTTCAACCTCGTCAAACGATTCTACATATTTAAACATTTTCTTTGGTATAAGTTTTTCAAGTGAAAAAAATGTCCAAGCTTCGGGTTCACTACATTCAGTTCCTGAAACTTGCTTCCAACCTGATAAATCTGGCTCTTTTTCCATAATAAAATCATTTTCATTTTCCCAAGCGTCAGTTTCTCGGTAAAATACCTCTGTATGCCCAATATAAGTAAAACCAATCTCGCCTCTGTCATTTCTTACAGTAAGCTCTATAATATATTGCCTATAAACACCTTTATTTTCGTTTCCTATGCTGTCATAAGGAACTTCGTGCTTTGGAACAAAGTATTTTGCTTCCATTTTTAATCCTTAAATTTTGCAATGTCTTCTTTTGTTACTCCAAGATTTACAAGCAACAAATTAAGATATCCCATAGCATCAACTATATCATTAACGCGCGGTTGCTTATCAGGACAATTCTTAATTCTTGAAAGTTTATCATCAAGTCTTTGATAAATTCCATTAAGAGCTGGTGTATCTGGCCCCATAAATCTTGCAAATAAACCAAGTGGCTGAGAACCAATATTACCATACTGAGCGTTTTTATATAACAAAAGATCTTGAACTCCCTCTGTTATTTCTACTATTTTATCCTGCACTTTTTCAAACTCCATTTAATTCCTCCATTAACTGTTTCTAAGTTATTTTCGCTCATTCACAACTCCTATCAATGGGTATGAAACATCGTCTGAGCAGTCGCATTCCCAGTCTATTAAATAAACTCTTTCAAATTTTTCATTAAGTTTTTCAAAGACTGTCTGAATGTCTTTAAAATAATTAAGCCATTCTCCGCTACCATTTCTTCCCATATGACACTCAATAACCCAATACTTATTCTGATACTCATTTGGTATTTCTTCACCAAACCCGTTTGCTACTACTTCGGCAATTGTGTCAACCCAAAATCTGTCTTCTTTATCTATTTCATTAAAGCAATCTTTAATCTTTTTGATAAAATCCTCATCTTCAACTTTTAACCAAGTTTCATTATATTTGTTTTCTATCTTTTCCATAAGCAAATTATATATAAATATATAAAATTTGTCAAGAACAAATTTTGCTTAAATCTATTTTTTTCGCATGTATTCAAGATAAAATTAAACGGAGGTTTTAGTTTAATGGCAGCAGATAAAAGCAAAAAACTTTCGCTTCTTAATGAAGAACTTGACGAAGAATCAGCAACATACATTCAAGAGTCAATTGAAAACTGGAAAGAGGGTGTTATGGCCCAGCTTCAAGAAGAAGTAGAAAGAGCAAAAGCAGACAAACTAGAAGAACTGGAAGAGCTTAATCTTAGATACCGTGAGCAGTTGGCAGAAGAATATTCTGACAAACTTACAACAGCTCTTGCAGAACTTAAAGAAAGTGTTAAAGCTGATGCTACCGCTAGCGTATTGAAAAACAACCCAGAATTAAAAATTCTTGAACAAATTAAAGATTTGGTAGCCCCACTTCTTGATGAAAACTTCAGAGAAAATTCTTATTCTGATACAATCGCTCAATTAGCGGAAGAAAACGCAGCTTTAAGAAGAGAACAGGAAATTACAGAGGGCGCACAAGTACTTGCTGAACTTCTTGCACCATATGCAGACACAACTCAAAAGTTGGTTCTCTCTATGATTAAAGAAGGTAGCCCAGAAGAGGTAACTGAACAATTCTATAGTATTATGGAATCGCTACAAGACGTTTTTGGTGAAGCTGAAGACGGCGACGATAACGGAGATGACGGCGACGACGATGACGACGCTAAGAAATCAAAGAAAAACGGCGACGACGATGACGATGACGAAAACGGTGACGATGATGACGACGAAGACGGAGAAGATGATGACCTTGGTGAGTCTTTCTTAGACGAAGGATTCTATGGTGATGACGATGACGATGTAGAGAATGACAAAGATTTCTCTAAAATCAAAAACATTATGAAGTCTTATATAAAATAATTAGGAGGAAGATATATAAATGCTTACAAATAATTTAGTTGATAAAGCGCGTTTTGAAGAGCAGCTTAACGACCGTTGGTCTTGGATCACAGAAGACATCGAAGATGCCGAAACAAGACTTAATACTCAATTGGTTCTTGAAAACTCATATAGATATATGATTCAAGAAGGTTCTATTGCACGCAACTGGCTTGAAAATAACATTCTTTCAGAAGAAGTTATCGAAGAAGCGCCACAGATGAGAGGAGCAGTTGGTGATTATGTAATCCCTAAAGTAATGTTCCCAATCATCAGACGTGTTATGCCAGAACTTATTGCTAACAAATTGGTTTCAGTTCAGCCAATTCAGCAGCCAACTGGTGTAATTTACTACATCAATTACGACTACTCAAATGACAAGGGAACTATCAAAGCAGGCAACGAATTCTCTGGTGCACCACAGCAGACAACTCCAGCTTTCGCTACATGGTACTCTTCAGAAAAAATTGGACCTTTTGTTGCAAAAACAGATAAATCTACTGGTGTAGTTGACTTCGGTGCACAAACTGGTATCACAAACTTCTTGGGAACAAACCCAGCTGAATATAAAATTAAACGTTTCGAAGTTTACAACAGAACAACAGGTAAAGCAATCGCTACTGTTTATGGTGGAAGCAAAGATAACGTAACATTTGACCCTGCAACTGGTGCTATTACAGTAACAGTTCCAGCATCAGCATTCTTCGGCGACGAAGATAATGAATTTGAAGCATTCTTGGTATACGATCAGGAAGGAACTTCAAAGATTCCAGAGATGGAATTCCACATCGACCACATGAACGTTGAGACAACTGAACGTAAATTGAAGGTTAGATGGACTAAAGAAGCTGAACAGGATATGATGGCTTATCACAAGATCGACGTAGAACAGGAGCTTGTAAAAGTTGCTTCTATTCAGACAAACTACGAAGTAGACCGTGAAGTTATCAGATTCATTGATGATCATATCATCTCTGACCTTTCTCAGATTCACAACTGGACAGACGACGCAGCAACTACAGGTAATAATACACAGGGTAACTACCTTGATAGACACCGCTGCTTGGCACAGAAACTTTATGCTGCTTGTACAAAAGTAGCTACATTCAACCACCTTGGACCATGTGATTGGGCAGTTGTATCTCCAAAGATTGCAGCAGTTCTTCAGATGCTCCCAGACTGGAAAGCAGGTGAAATCGCTAGTGGTAAATCAACTTACTACAATGCTGGTACACTCGGAAACGGTTCTTTGGCAATCTACGTTGATCCAAACAGATGCGGTGCTCAAGAAGACGAAATCACTCTTGGATACAAATCTAAGGATTCAACATACGGTGCTGGTGTAGTTTACTCACCATACGCTAACTGGATGTCAGGAACAGTTGTTAACCCAGACAACTTCAACAACGTAAGAGGATTCTTCAACAGATATGCTATTTCTATGGCACCTCGTGGAGAATACAACTACGCAAGAGTTAGAATTAACAACTTGTAATAGATTAGCCGTCTAAGCGGCTTCAAACCCCGTTCTTTTTGAACGGGGTATTTTTTTGTCAAATAAAAAAGGCTACCAATTTGGTAGCCTTTTTGCTTTTCTCCTTTCTATGGCGAGAACCCCTCCGAAGTCGCCGTTTCTATTTTAACAACGCTAATACATTTTGTGATTGAGAATTTGCTTGTGACAACATAGCCACAGATGACTGTGAAAGAATCTGCTGCTTTGTATACTCTACCATTTCAGTAGCCATATCTGCATCTCTCACTCTTGATTCTGCAGCTTGTGTGTTTTCTGCTGCTATGTTAATACCTTTCTGAGCCATCTCCATTCTGTTCTGATAAGCGCCAAGATCTGCTCTCTGCTTATTTACATTCTTTAAAGCTTCGTCAAGAGTTGTAATTGTTACATTTGCCTCGTCAGGTGATGAAATAGAAATCTGATTATCTTCACCCTGGACACCTTTCAACCCAAGAGCTGAAGCTGTCATTGTTCCAATATAAGCACGAATGTTTTGGTCAACATTTGCACCAACCTGGAATTGCATTATACCATCAGACTCTCTTGAAAATCTACCAGTCAAAAGGTTCATTCCGTTAAACTGAGCAGAAGAAGCAATTCTATCTACTTCAGCAACAAGCTGAGAAACTTCTACCTGAATCTGCATTCTGTCTTCATCTGAGTATACACCATTTGAAGCCTGAACTGCAAGTTCGCGAATTCTCTGAAGAACATCAGTTGTTTCTGCAAGATAACCTTCTGCTACCTGAACAAAAGAAACTGCATCGCCAATGTTTCTTGAAGCTTGACTAAGACCTCTAATTTGAGATCTCATTTTTTCAGATACAGCTAAGCCAGAAGCATCATCTCCTGCTTTGTTAATTCTTTCACCGCTTGAAAGTTTTGCCATTGAGTTCTGTAAGTTTGCTGCATTAATTCCTTCTTGGCGACTAGCAAACAAACTTGCCATATTGTTATTTATTACCATAGACTACCCCTCCTTGGGTATAAAAAATATCGACAGATTTCTCTGCCGACTTTAATTTAACTTAGATTAAATCTTCTCTTCCAATGAACGTCAAAGCCTTTGCACGGTTCTTGTGAATCTTATCATAATTAGGATATGACAATTTGCTTGTTCCACGAGTGTGAGAATAAATCTCTGGGAAGAAATAGCATCTTGATCTGATGTAGAAGAAGTTCCACAAATCCAAATCTTTATTTTTTATGGCTCTTCCGTCCTTTCCTTCCTTGCGGGCGATAGCATCTTTCAATGCCTCTGCAACACCAACGATTGGCACATCGTCATCTTTGTTTGACTTGTAAACAGAGCCGATAAACACTTCTCCGTCTTCGCCCTTAATCGCTACCAATGTTCCGCGTGGCTTTGTTCTTTCAAGCTGGAGTCTTCCGTTTCCAACTTCCTTTCCAATGAACCCGTCACGAATTCTCAAAGAAATGAAACCGTTGTTTCCATGCTCCTTTCTAAATTCATCAACGAACTTCTGTGCTTCATCTCGTGCCTTATTACGAGCTTCTCTTTTCTCTGCTGCTCTCTTCTTAGCAGCTTCTTCAAATTTATTCATCTTTTTCTCCTTTCTTAAAAATTATAAGACATTATCGCGTTTTTGTCAATCTTACTAACAACTTCTAAAAAATCTTCTTCTCGCTTTCGCTCCTCTGCAGACTTTCCAGAATATACTACCCTTGGACACCATTTATACTCACATTTATCAGCTTGCTTAAAATGGTCAAACTGTTCAATACCATAATTTGCCGCCTTACATAAGTTTTGTAAAGTTAACATAGCTCCAACTGGCGGATTTTTACCATTAAATAAATCCTCGTAAAACTTTATAACATTTCTTGCACTTTCCCAAAAGTTCCAATCCTTGTGTTTGTGAATAGTTGGTGGCGCATCAAAACCTACAAACTCTTCATAAAATAATAAATCAGGGCCTATTATAGAATAGGCTGCTTTATCACCATTTTTATATGTTCCCATACCAAATGTAGAATATCCCTGCTCATGCTCCCAAGGCATATCACTCAAAGAATTTATATAAACTTCAAAATCTTCTCTGATTGAAGATCCAGGTTTATAAATTCTTGTTGCAGCAACATTAAAATGATCCTCTAATGTGTGCTCTGGATTCTCCCAAAGTGTATAAAAATCATTTACAGCTTTATAAATTTTTCTATAAACGGGATAGCCGTTAAAATCATCTCTATTGTATTTATTTTGATACAATACAGAAATTGTAATTTCGTCGGGGTCTTCCCCTAAAATCTCAAAATCTTTCCTTAAAACATTTTCCCAGCCATCTTCTGTTGACCAGTATGTTATTAGATCTGCAGCAACATTTATTCCTAATGTTTTTGCTAAACTCATACATTTGAAAGCGTTTTCATAATCTGGAATCAGTCTTCCATTTGCTTTTAAAATACTTTCATCAAATGTTTGAAAACAAAATATAGCAGTTGTAAAATTATATTTTGCTAAAACTCTAATAAAATCTTCTGTTATTAAAGCTGGGTGAAGTTCTATAAGCTTTCTTGCTTTAAGAATATAATCAGGCATACTTTTCAAGTATTTTTCAAATTTTTCTGCAGAAAGATAGTTTGGCGTTCCACCACCAAAAGAAACGAGTTTTATGTCTTGTTTACTTAAAATACTATCATACCGTTTAAAAAGTTTTGGCATATATTTAAAATAAAAATCTTCAACTTCTTCTTCTGTATGGTTTTTCTTTGGGCAACCCTTATGACAGCAAAAAAGGCAATTATCATAAGTTTTGCAAAACGGATTATGTAAATAAACAACAACTGGTCTATCATTCTTTTCCCATAATTGTTTATAACTAAACAAATCTACTATATTATCACTAAACTCTAACATTAATATCTATCTCTATCATCTAATTCAAAAAGTGCACTTGGAAAGAACATCCAAAGGTGTTCTGGCTTAGCATTTTCCCCAAATTCTATATCCACATTAACAATAATACCTTTAACTTCAACATCTTCAACCGTTAATCCTTCAACACTATCAGACATTTTTATATTTTCACCTTTCACATCGAAGTTTACTAAATTTGATAGTATATCGTTCATCTTACCAAGCATAACAGAACCAAATATTTGCTTTTGCAAGATATTAAATCTTTTAACCTCTGTTGGTGTTTTATCTTGAAAAAGCAACTGATATCCACCTGATGACATTGCAATACAAATTGTTTTGTTGTTCTCTTTAATCCCTCTATACTTTGCCGAACCACATAAGCAAATATTAGGAAGTTTAGAACCCCACTCTATAAAATTTCCAAGTTCTATTCCACTCATTCTAAATTTTACATCTTGAATGCCGAATGCTGTAAAAATGTCTGTTAAGGCATAACAAATATGCTGTACTTCCTGCACTGCTTGCTTTGTTATTTTCATTTCTTCTACTTCTTCTTCCATATCTATTTCACCTCTTCTTTTTAATTCCTTCCAATCATCATAATCTATTGGCTTTTCTTTAATATAGTCATATTGGCAATTACAAATAATTTCTGCCATCACTTTTTTAAAATTTGGTAAATCTTTAGGTTTAAGAGTTTTTTCAACATGCCCAATTTCTTTGGTTTTTCCTTCGATTATAAAATCAATTGTTCCATCTTGATCAATTCCAAAAAGTCTATCTTGATAATTATGTCTTACCGCTGGATCAACATCTTTTACACTTTCTTGATTTATTAAGCATAAAGCATACCAACTATGTAAACCTTTGTCTGTTGTAAATAACGTAACCATAATTAAATTATAAACAGAAATCGTAATTTTGTCAATCAAATAAAAAAGCCGCTTCTGCGAAGCGGCTTGAAACTATTGCCATAGCCCTGGAGGATCTTCTATATCAATTTCGTTTTGTTTTGAAATAATATATACTCCGTCTTCTCTAACTAATATATCTTCAACATTTTTTATTTCTTTCTGGGCATCGCCAGAATGTGCGATGTTTTGCAATTTGTCACATAACTCTGCTACCGTCATTTAGTCTCCGTTGCTGTTCCTGTTGAAGCCCCGTAACCTTTATCACCGCGCTCTGTTTCTCTATCTTCCCAAGTTACTTCTTCAGTAAACGGAATAAGAGTAGGAATAAGCTGCGCGATTTTTGCACCTTTCTTGATAACAATTTTCTTAAACATATTATTATTTCTAATTACAACTCCAACATTTCCAGTATATTCTATATCTACAACTCCCGCCTTTGTAGACAACTTCAATTTATAAGCATTTCCGCTTGTGTCTTTTACAAGAGCATAAGCGTTCCAACCTGCTGGTGGTGTCATCTGAATAGCTAAACCAGTCTTAATAAGCACTGTTTGATGTGCTCTAATTACTAAATCTTCATCAGAAAACAAGTCAAAGCCCGCGTCTGTTTCATGAGCTTTTTTTGGTATAATAGCGGTTGGTGAAAGCTTCTTCCACGCTACTTTTACTACTGTCTTTTTAGGTGTTTTTGGTTTCCTTGAATTACTTGTTTCTGCCATTACTCTTTTGCCTCTTTAATTCCTTTTTCATTAAAAATCTTTCTAAGAGAGTCAATTGCTTCCCCCATCATTTTAGAAGCCTCTTCTACTGTTGGGGCTTCTGTTGTAACATCCATTTGACCTGCGCCCTTAGCAGTCTGTTTAAAATTAAGTCTAGCCCTTGTATTAGGAACATTTACATTTTCTTCCATAACTTTTCTCCTTTCTTGATTAAATTATACATATGCCAATAAATTATGTCAAGTTAATTATATTGGAGACTTAAATGAAAAGTTTTAAAGATTTTTGTAAAGAACAAGTGATTGAAGAAGCAACCCTTGCAGCTGCAGTTGAACAAGCAAAAGAAGAGGGAGATTTAGAGCCAATTAATAAAAAAATAAAAGAAATAGAAAAAATACAAAACAGCTGTGAAGATCCAGACAAGAAACAAAGCCTAGAGAATGCTTTAAAAAAATTCAAAGAAATACTTAGCAAATTTCAAAAAAAATTTTCTATTGTTACAGAAGCTGAACCAGCCCAGGAGCAAGACGATGATGATCAAGAAGATGACTATAAAGAACTTTGGGCCAATGCAGAAGAAAGAGCAAAAGAAGTTGATGATGCAGTAAAAAGCATAAACATAATTATTAGTAAAGATAATGACAATATAACAAACGACAATGCTCGCTATGCTACTAATAAATTACTTAAAGACCTTTTAGGCATTTTAAATGGGGACACTAGCACTTTGTCAAAAGCTGCTAATTTTATTAATATCGCTGCAAAATCAAAAGGCGAACCTAAGGCTCTAACCCTAAAAGAACTTGTAAGTTGTTTTAACACAGCAAAAAAAGAAGGGGTAAGTTCAGCCTCTTTAACAAGTAAAGATATAGCATCTCCAAAATTTAAAACTGGTTTAATAGTTGGCCTTGGTATTTTACTTCTAAAAAAACACGCGGGCTCACCAGATTTTACAATTCAAGGAATGGCAAAAGATTCTGAATATGCTGGAGATAAAGTGCTTGGGGAAGTTTCTAATTCTTTTTCTAATATAAACATAGATAATAGCCTAAAAGAAAAAATTGGCTTACAAGACATTAGCAAAAGTGATACTTTTATTAAAGCTGTTGAAACTTTTGTTGATAAGCTTTTTGAAGGAAAGCTTGTTAATAGCAAACTAGCGAATACTGAAAACATTAGTAAAACTAACCCAAAAGTGGAACCAGACGAAACTAGCCAAAGTAAAACTAATCCCGAAAACATTAGTAAAGCTGATCCTGAAGAAAAATCTAGTGAAATTAGTAAAGCTGATCCTGAAGAAAAATCTAGTGAAATTAGTAAAGCTGATCCTGAAGAAAAATCTAGTGAAACTAGTTCAAACGAAAACAAAAATTATAAACTTTTTTCATTAAACTCAAAATCTTCACCAGAAGAAATAAACAATGCAGTTAAAGAATTTTTTGGAGACGGAGATAAAAGTAAACTGGAGCATTTCTTAACAAAAGTAGAAATGCAAAAATCTGAAAACGTTGCAGTTGGACAAGAAAGAAAAGATTACAACCTGGAAAACTTAGCAAAATACAAAAGAGACCACGAAGATGTTGAAGATAATGGCAATAATGTTTCTGAAAATTATGTGCTAAATACATTATATAACAATCCACTTATTTATGAAGGATTTAAAAATTTTGTAAGAAACGTTCATAGCAACCTGCCAACTGTTGGTAGATTTAAAGTCGGCAATTATAAATCATCTGAAAAGTCTTGGGAAGCTTGTATTTCAAGAATGAAAGAGGCTCAAGCTGAATACGAAAAAAAAGCAGTTGCTATTTCTGGAAAAGCAACAAGCCCTAATTGTTCTATACCTCAAAAACATTCTCTTTTAACAAAATTAAAATCACTTGCGGGCGAATACAATATTCATTTAAATGGTATTTTTGAGCAATGCAAGAAAAGAAATGGCTACAATGCAATCGGCTCAGCAATTCATGATGCAAAAAGTGGTTGGTATAAACAACAAATTGATAAGTTTGAAAAATCAAAAGATACAAACGCTTACAGAGAAAAGCTAATCTCAAAAGAAAACATCAAGAAAGCAATTTCTAATTTATCTACCGAAGAACTTGACAAAATAACAAGTATGGGTGGTATAAAAAACAAATATTTATTTGCCTATGGAATTTTAAGTGTTGCCAAAAACAACAGAAAAGGTTTATTTGAAAGAGATATTGTAAACGGCAAAGGTAATGTAGAAAAAGGTTTAAAAAATATATTGGATAATAACACCGAGGCTTTTGGTGTAGATGCAGACACAAACCTTTATGATTTTGCTGATATGCTTTTCAACAGCAATAAAGATATTCAAAAGTGGGTTGAGGAAAACAGTAAACAATATGAAACAAGATTAAGAATAGATCCACTTTCTGATGAACTAAGACTTCTGCAATCACAAGGAAAAGCTTGGCTAGAAAAAACCTCACAGCAACAACGCTCTGGTGCAGACTTTAAAAAAGAGTTTGGAATTAATGAATCAGTATCAAGCATTTCTTTTAAAGAATTTTGTGTTCTTTACGAAGCTGAACAAACAGAACAGCCAACGCAAAGTCAAGGACAAGGTCAACCTACTCCAGAACCACTGTGCAAAAATGATAAAGATAAAAGCATATTAGCAACTTTATTTTTGATTAATAACAACTCAAGTGATACAGCCAGAGAAGCTGCAGCTAAATACTTAGCAAGCAAAAATGAAGACAAAAAGGGATATACTGTAAACGATTACTTAACAGCAGCAAAAACTTATAGAGAAGATAATGCTAGCGATAATACATACGTAGACCTTTGTAATTTCTTTAACAAACTTTTAACTTCTCCTGGAAATAATGGTCAGCCACAACAGCCAGTTCAAGCAACACAGGGCCAACAACCACAACAACCACAACAAACTGGGGCTAGTCAACCTAATATAAATGATATATCAACACAAAATGACGATAGTGAAACTGGTGCAGGTGTTGAACCTGCCGATAACAATTATTCTGTTGCAACTCCGCAAGCAACAGTAACAACTGGTGCAGTTGGGGATTGCAAAATACCAGATAGGTTATATAGAAAAATAATAAGAAGAAAAATTAATTCATTTGTATAAAAAATAAGCCACCCGATCGGGTGGCTTTTATTATGCGCGGGTGAAATTATTACATCTTATTTCATCACCGTAAATCCATTTTCATCTGTTTTTATTTCTATAACTTCCTGAATGCTTTCCTTAACTGTTGGGTTATGGCTAACTACATAAACTCTAGCGTCCTCCGCAACATCTTCAAGAATTGATATCGCTGCTTTTATACCAAACTCATCCAAACCATTATCAAGCAACTCATCTACTATTAATAATCCAGACTGATTAGAGAAGAATACTCTACTCAAGCCAAATAAAGCAAAAGCTGCTGCTATTTCCATTCTTGTTTTCTGTCCGCGACTAAATGAAGCAAATGTTATTTTCTCTCCGTCGCACTTTATTGTCTCTACCAAGTCTTTATCAAACTCTACTTCAATTTTTCTATCGTTAAAGAAGAAAGGAAGATATTGGTTAATCTTTTCATTGAAAACTGGAATCATTTCACCAATAAAGAACTTTTTAAAGCCATTCGATTTGTTAGAACAACATTCCTTGAGATACTCATAATGTCTCTTTTCATACTCGATTTCTTCCAAAGATTTTTTTGTTTCTTCTGTCTTTGTTTTAAGCACCTCAATATCTGCTTTAAGTTTTTCAACATAATCTTTATTGTAAACAGACTTAACACTTCCATTTACCGCAGTAATAATTAAGTTATTGTCTGTTTTAATCTTTGCAAGTTCTGCCAACTTATCACCGATAGAATCAATATACTCTTCTGTATATTTAGGAAGATCAAGTTTGGCTTTCTTTTCTTTAAGCTCTGTAATTTCAACAAGAAGCTCTTCCTGCTTTTTGCGGTTTTCTTCGTATGTTTTATCAAACTCAGTCTTATGTTTCAAAGCATTCAAATACTTCTCATGAACAACATCGGAATTAGAAACAAAGTTCTTGTCGAGATTTTCTCTAATCATATTTACGTCAGCAAGAAGAGTGTCATAAGTGTCTTTAAACTCTGTAAGATTTACCTTTTCTTCTTCGAGCTGCTTATCAAAATCTTTAATATCTTCTTCAAGTTCTTTGATTTTCTTTTCGATAATCTCTCTCTTTCTAGCAGTTTCCTCAGCATCCATTTCGTGTCCACAATATGGACAAATTGCTTCTTTTACTTTTGCCATATCTTCATTCTGCTTTTTAAGTTCCTTTTCAGAAGTTTCCTTTTGAGATTTTAAACTTCTTACTTTTTCCATTGAGCCATCAAGCTGAACTTTTGATTTTTCAATTCCACCCTCTCTTGTTTTAATTGTTTCAAGATCTATTTTATATTTCTCTTCTTTCTTTTTATTTTCGTCAAAATCAAAATCGCCATATTTAACCAATAATTCTGACTCTTCTTTTGGGAAAGTGTTCATAGAGTTCAGTTCATCGTGAAGTCTTTTCTTTTCCTTGATTTGTTTTTCATACTCTTCATTTAAAGTAGTATTAGAAAGTTTTGCTTTTTCAGCGGCAACATCTATAAACTCAAGTTCTTTTTCTTCAGCTTCAGCTTCTTCTATTTTTTTCTGAGCTTCTTCTTTTTGTTGTTTTAATTCGAGTAATTTTTCTTTTGCTTGCTTGCTATAATTATCAAGGTTTTCTTGAGCAGATTCTTCTTTTGTTTTACTTTCTGTATATCTAACTCTAGCTTCTTCTTCGCTCTTTTCTAATTCTTTTATAATCTTTCTTGTTTCTTCATAAAAGAAAGATATTTCTTTCAGGCTTAAAATATTTTCAAATATGCTAAGCCTGTCTGCATTATTCGCCTTAAAGAAATCCGCATAAAATTCTGAAGAAAATACCGTAGAGTTTACAAAAGCCACATAAGGCATTCCGAAATAATCTATTATTAATTCGTTTGTGTCAGAAATGTTTTTGCAAGAAATATCTTTATCACCTTTAAATAAATAAACTTTATTTTCATGAGTTGTATGTTCACGATACCTCAAAACCTTATAAACTTCATCATCATCGCCAACAAACTCTACAGAAACTTTACAATCTTTTCCAATTTTTCTGTTAACAACGTCGGCTACTTTTTCCTGTCTTGTTTTACCATAAAGAGCAAACAGCATTGCTTCTATAATTGTGGATTTACCAACACCGTTTTTTCCAGAAATGTTTGTAATTCCATTTCCAGATAAATCAATTACTGTTTCTTGAGGACCATAACTAAAAAAGTTTTTAATACTTACAGATTTTATATACTTCATTTATTACCCCTTCTTTACTCTCTTTAAAACTTCCTTAAAACATTCAAGAAGTTTTTCATTATTTATATCAGACTTTTTAGTTTCTTTCAAGTATTTTACCATACTTACTGCAACACCTTCGTTTGCATCAATCTTTGAACGAATGGAAGTATCTGCTGTTTCATTTTTTACAAACTTTGCGTTAACTTCTACCGCTCCTTTTGCTATCATTATATCACGAAGTTTTACAAAGTTTTCAATTTTAGAATCAATAATAACATCTACTATATTATTTTTATATTCTATTGAACTATCAGTTAATGCGTCAGATAGCGACACTTCCAAATAATCTGGAGCATCTTTATATTCAACTAACTCATAATCTGTTCCGTCAATAACGCAGAAATAATGTTCATGATTTGAAGCTTCATCTCTTCTAGTTGCATACTGAGAGCCTGGAAAAACAAATTTTCCTTTTTCTTGCTTTTTATGCAAATGGCCGCTAACAACTAAATCATAATGTTCAAAACTGTCTTCTATAAATGTTTTATCTTCGCATTTTTTATATGGATTAAAATAAAACCCTTCTACTTCTAGGTGAGTAAATAAAACTTGTCCTTTGTTTGGTAAATCTGATAGGTTCTGAGTATACGATAAGAAATCATAATCCACACCACCGATATTAATTGTTTCTGATTTTTTTACAAAATGAGCAAAAGCCTTAAAAGACTCTAGCAGAGTATCACCATCATCGTTCATTTTGTCGTGATTGCCGCTAAAAACAATAAGTTCTATACCCGCCTCTTTAATTTCATAAAGTTTATTAAAAAACGGCATAAACATTTGGTTTCTTATGTTGTTAGATGTATCAAATAAGTCACCACCCAAAACAACATATTTAATGTTATACTCTTTACAATACTTTTCAATATAATCTAAAAAATTAAGACATTCCGTTAGTCTTATTAAATCTTTGTTAAGGTGTAAATCACTAATAAAAATTATTTTTTCCATATATCTCCTTCAAAAGTATTTTTTCTATATCTTTATTTTCTTTAAAATTAATCCTTACAAGCCTTATTTTATTTTCTTCGCAAAATCTATTTTTAATTTTATCGTTAAACTGTATTTTTGTCAAGTTTTCTTCTTTAAACTTTGGATAAAAATGCTGAGATCCATCATATTCTATTAATAAATTTTTTTCTGGCAAATAAAAGTCAAACGGCAACTCTCTTTTATTTTTACATTTTTTAAACTTTTGTTCTCTCTTATATTTTATATTATTTTTCACTAAAAAGGCTTCTATTTCTCTAACCCCTTTACTATCTTTTTGTTCCGCTATGCATTTTGGGCAATCTTGACCCCTTAAATGATTATTAGCTTCTTGAAAAAAATCTCCATGCAAAGGACAAACTATATTTATAACCTCGTGAAGGTTATTGAAGCTTACTTTTGAGTAGTCATATTTAATTTTATGATTATTTTTACTTCTTTCTATAAAATTTTCTAACGAAAGTTTTTTCTTTATACCATTTTTTGTTTTCCCGCATTCTGGACATCCTTGTCCTGTTAAATGCGCTCTTGGCTGTTGTTCAAATACCCCATGAATTGGGCAAATAATTTTTACTTTTGTAGAAGCATTTTTATATTCTGTTGAACCGTAGTCATATTTATCATCGTGAACAACTCTTGCTTTTTCGATAAAAATTTCTGTGGTTACTTTTTTAGGCATAATGTGTTCTCCTTGTTAGCCCCATTGTGACGTCGGCCAACAAGGAGCCGATTCGAGAGCTAATCGAATCGTTTTAACATATTTAACTTATGTAAAAGGATAACTCCGACTTGTTATTCTGTCAAGAATGCCAAACTTCCATCCGGAACGATGTCCCATAATGAGTATTGTTCTATTTCACTTTTTGATACTTTTGCTTTTTGTCTTTTACAGTTTATTATAAAATCTGGTTTTAAATTTTTCAATGTCCAACACTTTTTAAATTCGTTGTCCCAATACTTATAAAATGTATAACAACGACGTGGTATGTGAAAAGTAACTCCCCATAAATCCCCATAATTTTCAAACGTCATGCCATCTTTAAATTCTGACTGTAAGTGGTTTTTTAATTCTTCTTTAGAATAGCCAAGGATTTCAGACCACCTAAATGGCCCATTGTGTTTTAGACAATAGCGTATATTTTGCTTTATGTTTTTATCTATATTTGAGACTTTTTGCTTTTTTTTCTTTCTGGATAGACAAGATTTGCAAACAGATTTGTGACCATCTTTTTTGCTTTTGTCTTTATGAAACTCACTTAAAAACTTTTCTTGCCCGCATCTTTTACATCTTTTCTTTTCCATTTTAGCTGTTATAGTAGCTAACCATTAAATCAACCATTTCACCTTTAAGGTTCGGAAATTTAATTTTAAGCTCTGCTCTAAATTTTTCTTCTTTTTCTTCTATTATGCTTTCTATTTCTTTTTTAAGATTTTTATATTTTTGGGCTGTTAATTCTATTACTTCGTCCGCTATTTTTTTTACCCTCAAACAACACTCTTCTTCTATTTCTTCGATTATATCTTTTCTTAAATGCTGTATGTGTTTTTCTAAAATTGATTTTGAAGAACTATAACAATCCTCACCGATTGTTTTAATTTCTATTTCTGTTTTGTTTTCAAAGTTATCTGCTCTAATTGCCGAACAGATTATATCTTTTGTTTTTTCTTTTATTTGCTCTGTTAAAAAACCATAAATTATTATTTGATAATTGTCTTCTTGGGTTAGTTCTTTTTTTGTTTCCTTAAGAAGGCTTCCATATTTTATTTGGTATTCGTTTACGCTATTATCTATTCTTGTGGAAGCATATCTGATACACTCTATAATCACTTCTTGAGTTAATTTATCTATTTCTTTCGAAACACCAGTCTTCCAGCTTATTATAGAATTACTCAAAAAAACCGCATTTGCTAATATATCTCTTTCTAACTCTTCTTTATTTATTTTTTCTTTTTTTCCTGCGTTAAATTTAAAACCATCTTTCCCAACTTCTGCTTCAACTCCGTTTCCACTTTTTGTTGCTTTTACTATCAACACTACTATCGAGATAGCCATTACAATAAAAACACTTATAACTATTATTGCTATAGTGGGATGGTTATCGAAAAAATTCCACATGATAATTTACCTCTACTAAATTAACTTATTTTAAATACAAAAAAGCCAGCTATTAGCTGGCTTAAACTTTTTTTAATAGACTTTCTTAACTTTTTATTTACTTTATTTAATTTCTACTTTTTTTATTTTATTTTCTACTTTTTTATCTTTTGCAGGGATGATTATTGTAAGGACTCCTTCTTTAAACTCAGCAGTAGTCTTATCGAAATCAAAAATATCTTCTGGCACAAAATACTTATAAGAAAACTCTGATCTTTTAAATGTATCAACCAAAATTTTTGCAGTTGATCTTTTCTTTTCATCATAAGAATTTAAATAGTCGTCGAATTCTTTTCTTAATTTTTTACCATATTGATCTGTAGTAGAAAGAATTAAACAATCTTTACCAAAAGAAATGTCTAAATCTTCTTTTGAATAACCAGCAAGGGCAAACTTAAATGTTACTTTGTTTTCTCTTTTTACTACTCTTACTGGTGGGAAAGAAGGAACTGAATACTTGTCGATACCAGTAAACAGTTTCTCATCAAACAGTTTTGTCATTTCATCAAACAAATCATTAATCATTTATATCTCCTTGCCTAACCCCTGACTTTACAGGCAATTAGGACTTAAATTTCAGAAACATTCCTACTGTTTTATCAAAGTTAACTTTCTTTTTCCAAGATTCGTCTTTTGCCATTGTAGTCGCTGCTGCTGTTAAAGAGGCAACATATATTGGTTTTACAGAAACAACTACAGAGTTTGAAACTTTATCATATCTATAATCAAAAAGATTTAAAGAATCAAGATTTAAATGTTTTTTTGAAATTTCTTCTATAATTCCAAAGACGTTGCTTCTTAATTGGCTGCTTTGTTTTAACATTTTTTTAAAATGTTCAGCGATATATTTTCCATATACCATCTCCATACCATAAAGTAATACCATTTGTGGTAATTGTCTTCCAAATCTGTAAGATCTAGACATACTCAAAAAATTATCATAAGGTTTACAGTTTTTCAAGCCATCTTTTAGCCAATCATCTATGCAAAAAGAAAATCTTGATTTGGTATTATCAAAACTCTCCAATTTGATATATGCTCTATCACTTGGTTTTACCCAGGTTTGTAATTTTGATTTTAATACACTCTGTTCAACTCTTAAAACCCCTCTTCTTGGAGAATTGTCAAAACACATGTTATTAAATATAAAATAATAGTCATCTCCATTTATGCCGCTACTTATAAGCATTGGGTTTATAGCAAAATTAACCGAAGGCTTTGCAGAAATTTCTGTATCTACCCTTCCGCTCAAACCTTTTAATGGATAGCTAAACATAGTATTACTCATTGTTTCTTTCCTTATCATTTATAATTTTTAAAAGTTTTGATTTTGCTTTATCTATATCATAATTAAACTTACTTAATTCTGATACACCATACATTTTTGTAAAATCATCTATTACATCTTCTAGCTCGCCGTAATCAGAGGAAGCTTGTGTTTTTCCTGTATACTCCGTATTTTCAATTTTGTCAATAATAGCATTTACTTTATTAATGCTAACCTTTGTAGCCGAAGAACCGTTCTTAGGATCTATTTTTTTCATTAATTTTTTATATTTTTCTTCAATCCTTCCGCTTATTTTTTTGCCAGCGATAGCATTTTTTACTTTTTCTTTTTGGGCTTCCAACTCTTTCATTGAAACATATTCTTTTTCTAATGAAGAATCTATTAGGTTTTCTATATCTTCTAGGTTTTCTTCACTTTTTTTGATACCTACAGTTTCTTTTTTCTGATGATTGTCTTTTACATCTTTAAATATATTTTCAGAATTTTTAAACTCTTTTACTGTTAAGAAATTATTAAACAATCTATATTTTTTACACAAAGCAACATCTTCTTCTGACATTAGTTTTTTTAGCTTTGATTCAAACCGTTTTAATAGTTTATCTATTTCTTTTTCGGCTTCTATAATTTTGTCAGTTTTTTTATAATACTTTGTTTCTATAAAATCTTCTGGTTTAATTTTTAAATACCAATCATTAATGTCTCCAGAATACATTACGCCAGTTGATTTTAATCCCCATATTTTACTTTCATATTGGTTAAGTTCAACTGTTCCTTTTATAGAAATATAATTATCAAACTTTTCTTCATAGATTTTTTTAGCAGCTGCTACGGCATCTTTTAAAACCTTTTCGTAGTATTGTCTAAACTCAGACTTTAAAACGTTTGATTTCATTTTGTTTATTTCTTCTCTTCTTAATTGATATAAAGCAAAAGCATTTTTAAAAGATCCGTGATGGTCTCCAGTATCGCCATTTTTTATTCCTTTTACTGCAGATATACCCTGCTCTCTAAGCTTATCGATTCTAAATCTTATTTGTTCTCTACTTTCATACCTTGCAGTTCTTCCAGCACCACCAACTTTTATATCTTCACCATCTCTTAAATTAGCATTGTTTAATCTATCCATTAATCTTTTTATTTCAGTTGCAGTTTTTTCAAGCTCGCTATCTGACCAGCCATTAAGATTTTTTCTACCAATACCTGCTTCATCTAAGATTTTTTCAATGTTTGTTGCACTTAAATCTATCACTTTTCCAGACTTAAAATCTTCATATGTTTTTTCTGCTTTTTTTAAAGCTTCTCTTGCCTCACTCTGTTTTAAATTTAAATCTTTTGAGTCTTTAACATATGTGTTTCTTTTTTCTATCTTTTTTCTTCCAGACTCTCTATATCTATAATAATCCTCTTTTGTCATTCCAAAAATTTCTTTATTAGTTAAAGTTCTGTTTCTCGACAAATTTCTTTTAATTATTTGATATGGTGGCATTACATTTTTTCTAAAATCATTAATTTCTTTTACGACTGCTGCGTCATATTTATTATAAAGATAAGCCATTACTTTTTTTTGTTCTTTTGTTAGTGTGTAAACAGTATCGTCGTCTTTATTTCCTGATTTTCCAGTTGTGTGTGCTTTAATTTTTTCAGCTCCAATTGCTACATTAGCGGCTAAGGTTTTGACTGGCTTAGCAACTTTTTTACCAGCAGATTTTATTGCGCTAACTGCGTTATCTTTCAATGCAAAAGCAGCCATCAAAGGAGAAATAGAAAATAATCCTTCTTCAAAAACATAAACATCGTCATTATTTAATTCTTCACTAGCCAATTCACTGTTAATAATTTCTTTTAAATTCATACATTTAACTTTCGCTAGACCTCTTGACAAAAAAACTAAAAAGAGTATTATCAATATACTTTTATAAAAGGAGAAAAAAATGGATAAAATTACATCAGTTAAAGCTACTGGAGAATGGGTAGTATGTCTTGGCGTTCCAGTTGTAGAAAAACAAACAAAAACAACTTCTGGTTTAATAACAGGAAAGAAGTCAAACGGACAGAGTATGGGAGTTAACGGTGGTCAAAAGACAGTTTATGACTTTAAAATTTTTGACATTGGTCCAGAAGTTCCAAAAGACAAAATCAGCTACAAGAAAGACGATTTCGTAATTCTTGATGGATATGATATGCAGGGTTTTGGCGATGACGATACAATGTATGTTGTATGTCACTATACAAAAATCAAAGCTATTGTTAAGTTTTAATAGAATAAAAAACCGCTTAGTTTCCTAAGCGGCCAGAAAGAAAGAAAAGATGAAAAGTTGTGCTTGTCGCACATAATTATCTTCTTGTTGTTAACAAACCTCCCTTTTTAAGGGAGGTTTTTTGTCATTATTTACTATTATGATTAAAATCTTCATCAGAAGTTTGAAGTGCTTTTAAGTCTTCTGGTGATACTGGATAAAGTTTGTTTGTCCAATAAACTGCAGAATTCATTGCTTTCTTCATTGCCCCTTGTCTAATTTGAGCATATTTCTCAATTTCTGGTGCTTTACTATCTAACACCTTATTAACAATTTCAGAATTAGATCCTTTTTTCTCTTTAAGTTTTTTTGCTAACCAATACTTATCATCAGTTACTTTACTTGGCGGCGTAATTTTATTAAATCCTTGGAATGACCAAATACCACCACTGTGCCCACCATTTTTCTCTTTCATCTCATCCATAACAATTTTAATTTTCATATCGTTAACACCCTGAGATTTAAGATATGTAGCAACATCCTGCAAAACATGCTCGTTAACTTCTGCAAAATTAACCTTACCTTTATAAAGTGTAGATTTAGCAATCTGGAAGAAGCTATCCCAGTATCTCATAGAGAATGGCATTCTTTGTCCATTTTCAGAGAATAAAGTTGTGGCATATCTAGTATACTGAGTTTTCTTATCTTTACCGTTAAAAATAGCAAAATTATTATGAGCAACTACTTTGCCTTTTTTATTTTTTATTTCATCTCTAATAGCCTTAGCTTCTGCAGAACGCTTACCTTTAATTTCTTCAAGTTTCTTTTCGTCTGCTTCTGACTTGTAGCCAGTTTTCATATTTTCAATATCTTTGGCATTCTTCTTTCTCCAATCATCCAAACTCATAATTGGCGAAGTTGGGTTTCCGCGTCTATCATATCTCTTATTAAGCTCACCAGGAATTTCAGAAAGCAATTGTTTTGCTTTTTCTACTTCACCATTCTTTAAAGCGGTTACATACTGCAATCTTTTGCCATTATAATTTGCTGCTTTTAAAGTGTTTGTGTAAAGAGATACCAAACTTGGTTGCGAATTCTTGATAATCCAAGCGGCTGCGTTTCTATCTTTTTTGCAAAGATTATCGTAGATACAAGCAATAATAGTGGCAAGATTTTTTTGTCTATCTGGCCCCGTAAAATGTTTCTCAAGGAAGACCGTATTCTTTAACTGAGCTTCTGTATAACCAGCAGAGTCAACCATAGAAATTGCTTTAAGGTCTGCTTGTGACCAAAGTCCAGGAGTATATTTATTTGCAAAGAATTCTGCCTCAGATTTTGCACCTGTTGCAATTTCTCCTGTTTTTCCACCAGACAAAGCGCCTTGTTCATTTGAGTGGTGATCTGATAAGAACTGTGGATTTACAATCGGAAAAGAAAGTTCTTGTATGTTCTGCATTGTTGCTGGGGTAAAACCAGTAAATTTCTTATTTTTTGCAGCATATGCTTTTAGTTCGTTGTAAGCCTTAAAAGCTTCTAATAATTTCTTCAAACTTCCACTTGTAAATTTTCCAACTGGAACCTTGTAAGTATCTACAATTTCTTTATCAAACTTTTCCTGAGAGTATGCTGTCCAATCACGCTGTAATAAATTTAACAACGCACGCGAATCACCTTTAAAATTAAACAAGGTGTTCCAAATCTTGAATGGTTTTACTTTTGGCAACTTAGCAAAATCAGTAACACCTACATACTGTCCTGGTTTGCTCTGTCTAAATTTCTCAGTATGTAGATCTTTCTCTTTATCATCATCTCCATACTGTGCGAATTCAACTGTAATTCTTTCTTTTGGTATACCCTGCTTAATAAGCTGCTGAACCATTGAAATACCTGAAGTTACGCCATCTAGATCAAGCTAGTCAACATGACATACTACTTTTGCAGATTTTGTTCCATGTGGTAAATGGAGTTCTTCTGACAAAAGACTGTCATGTTGTTTGGCTACCTCCTTGAAAAATATATTTAATGTTTTTTCTGTTAACATTCTGTTCTCCTATTTTTAACTTATTCTATATTTTTATTCTCGCCGTCCAGACAAAATTGTCCACTCGGCCAAAACAAAGAAAAATAAATGTATATTTATGTAAAATAACTATCTAAAAGTTGCATAAATATGCAAAAAAATGCATACCGTCCAGACAAAATTGTCGCGTGCTGCGACAAAATTGTCCGCTCTACATAATACTATTAGTAGTTACAGTCGTTAAAAATTATTCATAGAAATGTTTATCAATTAGATCTAGAACTTCTTCGATGTCTGTGGTTATTGTAGTTTTGGCATTAATTAAAATGTAGTAATTATTGTCAAAACAATAAATTAATGGCCACGAGTAAGAATATGTGGAAGGATATTTAACTAAAATTATTGGCGTGTCTAATTTACTAAGTTTGTTACAAACTGCTAGTTTATACCTTTCATCAATCGCATCTATAAAATTATTATATGTTTCCAAAGTATCATTATTTTTTAACACCTTAGAGACCTTTCCTTTTTTTAAATTTACTTCTACAATCTTCCTAACTGTTAGTTTATCCATATAATTTATCTTATCTACGACTTTTTAGTTATTGACAAGAAAATAAAAGATGGTAATATACACCATATATAGTGTTTTGTTTTACTTTATAAGTTAATAATCCACTAGATAGAGGTTATATGAAAGTAATTAAAAGAGATGACAGAAGAGAGGAATTCGATGAATCAACAATCTTCAAAGCAATCAAAAAAGCAAACAACAGTAAAGAATACCCAGTAGAAAAAGACAAAAAAATTACAGACGACCAGATAATGGAAGTCGTAAAATGGGTAGTAAAAAAGATGCCAAAAGCCGTTGATGAAATTTCTGTAGAAGAAATTCAAGACTTAGTAGAAGACGGTTTGGTTCACAAAAATCACACAGAAGTGGTTCGTTCATTTATTAAATATCGCGAAGAAAGAGCAAAGAAAAGATTCAAGAAATTTGCGATAATCCAGGCAATGGAAGATAAATATTCTGGAAAGACTTGGGATAAACAGAACGCAAATATTGATGGTTTAAGTTATGACGGTAAGGCTGGTGAAGCACATGGCTTACTTGATAAGGAGCTTGCACTTGACTATATGATTACTGAAAAATTTGCAAAGAATCATAGAGATATGCTTGTTTATATTCATGACCTAGATAATTACAAAAAAGGAAAACCAAATTGTTTAAGTTTCCCAGCCGATGATTATCGAGACCACGGAATGACAATCAAGATTCCGAAAGATATTCGTAGAGCAGGTTCTGTTTCAACCGAATCTCAGCTATCGTTGGTTGAACTTCAGTCGCAGTCAATGCCACAGTTCGGCGGTGTATCTTTGACACACTGGGACTTCACACTCGCTCCACTTGCAAACAAAGACTATTATAAATTCTACAAAAAGAATTATGAAAGACTCACAGAAAAAGAATTGGATTATTCTTTCCAACCTTATTTGTCTATAGATGATCCAGACTATGCAGCTTGCAATGCAAAAGCAGCTAAGTATGCAATGGAAGATTTGGAACAAGAAGTGCATCAAGCAATGGAAGGATTCTTGCACAATGCAAATACACTTCAGTCTAGAAGTGGAAATCAGCTTCCGTTTACTTCTGTAAACTATGGAACTGATACTTCTGCAGCAGGAAGACTTGTAACAACACAGTTGTTAAAAGCTTGGGAAGAAGGAATTGGAGAACTTGGTTTGTCTCCTATTTTCCCTTGTGGTATTTTCCAATACAAGAAAGGAATTAATGATAAGCCTGGAACACCAAACTACGATCTTAAACAGAAAGCAATCTCTGTTCTTCCAAAAAGAGATTATCCAAACTTTGCAAACTGTGATTGGTCAGTTCAGAGAAAAGCATTTGAAAAATCTCAGGCAATCAAAGAGAAAGTTCTTTTAAGCCTTGATGAAAAAGATTTATACGAATTGACAGGACTTGGTTCTGCAGTAACAAAGCAGCTCGGTTTCATCGTTGATTTTGACGAAGGTGATACTTACAAAATAACAATGAATGATACAGAACAGCCTTATGAAATGATGTCAACTATGGGCTGTAGAACTTATAATGGTTTTGATATAAACTTCACAGAAGACTACTTTAGAGAAGTAATCGGAAGAACTATTAACGACAAAACACCTCCAAGAGATATGCTTTGGTCAGGAATTCAGAAAGATGGACGTGGAAACATTGCTCCAGCTACTGTAATTCTTCCAATGATTGCAATGAAAGCAAAACAGAAGTCTAAAGATAAACCAGAGTATATAGTAGATTGCTTCTTAAATTTACTTGAAAAATACATTGGCGATGCAAAAGATGAATTAATAGAAAGATTTAACTGGATCGCAGCTCAAGGCCCTGAGTCTTCGACATTTGTATATAGAAACTACACAATGAAAGGTTATGTTCCAGAAGAAGGAATTGTTTCTGCTTTGAAACATGGGACACTTGCTATTGGACAGCTTGGCTTGGCTGAAACTCTTGAGATACTTGTTGGATGTGATCAGTGTGATCCTAAAGGAATGGAAGTAGCAAAGAGAATCGAACAGAAGTTCGTTGATAAATGTAATGAGTATAAAGAGCATTATAAGTTGAACTTTGGTGTTTATTATACACCTGCAGAGAATCTTTGTTTTACTGCTTTCAAAGCTTTCAAAAAGAAGTATGGTGATGTTGAAAATGTTACTTACTTTATAAACGATAATAATGAAAGAGTAGAAAAATTGTTCTTTACAAACTCTATTCATGTTCCAGTATACAAGAAGATTTCACCTTTTGATAAGATTGATATTGAAAGTCAATTAACTGGCTATTCTTCTGCAGGCTGTATTACTTATGTTGAAATTGGAGATGATGTAAAATATAATCTTAAAGCAATCGAACAAATTATCGACTATGCTATGAGTAAGGATATCCCTTACTTCGCTTTGAACTTCCAGATTAATGAATGCACAAACTGTGGTAACACAGACAATCTTTCAGAAGATGTTGGTGTATGTCCAATCTGTGGAAGCCGCGACATAAACTGGCTTAGAAGAATCACTGGATATCTAAATGGAAACTATCATACAAGTTTCAATGAAGGTAAACAGAGAGAGGTTGAGCTTAGACAAACACATACTAAGTTTAAGAATATTAAGTTTAGTTGCAACTCTAACGTTGAATTAGAGAAGTACGGAGTATAAAATGAGAATTGCTGGAATTATAGATGATGATATAGTAGACAGCGATGACGGCGTAGCAGTGAGCTTGTGGACGGTTGGGTGTCCACACCACTGTAAAGGCTGCCATAATCAGAACCTTTGGGATTATGATGCTGGACAAGATATACCAATCAAAATGGTTATAGATGAATTAAAAGAAAAAATAAACAAGAATGGGGTTATGAGAAACTTTTCCGTTCTTGGTGGTGAACCTTTAGATCCACAAAATATAAAAGATGTATTAACTGTTCTTAAAGAAATAAGAGCAGCTTACCCAAATATAAAAATATATCTTTGGACTGGTTATACACTTGAAGAACTCCAAGAAAGAAAAGAATTCAATGAAGTTTTAAAGTATGTTGATATTTTAATAGAAGGAAGGTTCGTAGAAAATTTAAAACAAAACTTGCCACTTAGAGGTTCTTCAAATCAAAGAGTGTTTAAAGTTATTAGAGGGAATTACTCACAAGAGTTAGTAACTTTATATAAAACAGAGGGATAAGTTAACATTATGAATAATTTTACACCACAATCATTTTTTAATTGTTTAACACAAGTTTTTGGAAAAAAATTAATTTTAAACCTAACAAAAACTAACGATGGAGGATATGACATAACTGTAAATTCAGACGATGCTTACGTTATTGGAAAAATAAAAGATTTCATACAGGGCCAAGGTTGGGCAGCTAGTTCAACTACTTCCGCTTCCAAAACTGATATCTATTTTAGTCCGAATGGATTTTCAAAGCAATTGCAGTTAGCAACAATAAGAAGAGACAAATATAAAAATTTCGAACATTCTCAGCACATGCTTAAAGAGAATTATTTTCCTTACTAAAATTATTTGGGCTAAAAAACCTCGGTTAAAATGCTTTCTTGGTAATTATACGAAAGATAATTTAGTATAACTATTAGGAGGAAAATATGGGATTAAAAATATCAGATAGCAAATCCTTCAAGCTTGAGCCAATGAGAAAGAACCGTTTCTTGTTCCAATTCTCTGCGCTCCCAGGTAACGCAGGAGGAGCAGAAGGTCTTGCTTTTGTTGCTAAATCTGCAAGTGTTCCAGTTATCAGTTTTGAAAAAACTACAACTAAACGTATACATGAAGGTTTCAATACAGCTGGTATGGTTTCTTGGAATGATCTTAATGTAACATTTAATGACTTTATTAGAAATACTTCTGCAACTGGCGAGATATCAGCTGGTGACGCAATGTATAACTGGTGCTCTATGATTTATAATCCTTTGACAGGACAAATGGGTTATAAAACACAGTATGCTACTTCTGCAACAGAAGCTCAGTTTGACCCAGCAGGAAACATTATTCGTGCTTGGAACATTTTTGGTATCTTCCCTACTTCAGTAGATTTTGGTGGAACTCTTTCTTATGAAGATGCTGGTGTAACAGAAATTGCTTGTACTTACGCCTACGACATCGCTGTTAAAGTAGAAGACGCTAAAACTGCATCTGAATCTGCTTAATTGTTTTTTGGCTTTAAAAAAGCTGTCCGTAATGGACAGCTTTTTTTTATTTAAGTTAATTAAAAGAAGGAAAAAATGTCAGAGAACAACAAGATTGAAGAAATTATAAACGAATACACAATCACACCAGAAAACATTGGTAGTAAAATTACTAATAAAAATATCTTAGACCGCTGGAGAGCATTTAGCGAAAGAGAAGAACCAAACCCAAAACAGTTAGATATGGATAATTATTTTGATGTTGAGGGTGTAATGACACCATATGTTAGAGTTTGGTTTCGTGGCTTAGGTAATGGTGATAATGAGTGGATAGAGGTTGGTGGAGAAGAAGGTGAAAACTATTCACAAAATAATTTTTTTGAATCTATGACAATTGAAGACAATGGCTTTTTAGCTCTTACACTTAATCTTATAGATAGAACAAATTATAGAATCCAAAGATTATTAGAGCTAGCAAGTTATAGCCAATCAAAAAAGGCCGCAGAAGCAAAAAAAAATTCAGAAGAAACAAAAGGCTTTTTAACAGCGACAGCAAAAGAAGAAGGTGAGGAAGACTTATCTCTTAGTTTATTTAAAGAAAATAATATATCAACTAACAACCTAAAAATCCGTTTCGGATATTCAGACGTAACAAACATTAATGACGTTAATTCAACTAAGGAATTTTTTAAAGCAGTTGGTAGAGAAGCTGAAGCAAATAGCAGATGGGTAAGTAATAAAACTCAATACGCTTCAACAGAAGTAGGCGATAAAACAGTAGCAATAGGCTCTGTAAATTTTACCAATAATACTCAAACACAACCAAAATCTTACGAAGAAGAATTTTACATAATTGGTTTCTCTACACAAATTTCAACTGCAGGAATAAAATACTCAATAAAGGCAATAAGTGCAGCAAATTTATTTTTAAATAGTTATAAACTTGTTCAAAACTACTCAAAATTAGTTGGAACACCAAGAGAAGTAATGGCTTACTTCATGAAAACATTTAATGAAAAAGATGTAGGTTTAAAAGTTTATTGGAGTGGTGGTAAAGAAAATGCACGAGTAGAAAATTTTACCAGAAAAAAAGTTGCTAATGGTATAATAATAGAAAAAGAAATGGAAGACCAAACAGGGGAAGAAGGAGCTAAAAAAGAAGACAATGAAGAGCTTAAAAAAAGCACAGAGAGTTTAACCTTTTTGGAAAAAGTTTTTCAACGTCTTGGTTTTTTACAGGATCTTTTTTCAAAAAACATAGATAGCTCTATTTCGCAAGAAAACCTAATAGGAAGTAACAACTTCTATACAGAGCTTCGCCAAGATGGACTAACATTGGATGTTAAAAATGAAAACAGCGAAACAGATGCTGCTGATGTAGATAGAATTTACGATATGCTAACTAAAGCTGACATTGACGAAATCTTAGTTGATGATGCAACAGCCGAAGCTCAAAAACTAACTTCTAATTTAGTTTCTCAATCAGAAAAAGCCGTAGATTCAAACGGCAACACCAAAGACATAACAGCCAAAAAGGTGATACAGTTTACAACTAACGTCCCAAAAGTGTTAGTTCCAAAAAATTTTCAAACAACTGGAAATAATACAAATACATATAACAGCTTAATCTCTTATGCAGAAAAAGGTGACACAAAAAGTTTTATCAATGTAATAAAAAATAATAACGAAAAAAATTATATCAAAGGTGCTGACGAAGTTACGTATAACGCTATCCAAAAAGATTATGGTGGTTCCTTATTGTTTAGTAATGAATTTAAAAGTAGCGACAAAGACAACATAGACTGGCGTAAGAAAAACTATAATTTTATAAGTTTATGGCTCTTTGAACTTTGTGTAAAATGTCAAGAAGATTTAGATAGCTACAAACAAGACAACAAAAACGACAAAGACAAATGGGAAGGAGTAATCAAATTAATTATTAAAACAATAGCATGTATAAATAAAGCAAAGTCCGACAATGCTGACAGTAAGAAAGAATTATTTAAAGAACTGCAAGAAATAGAAGAAGAAACTGCAAAAACTGTAGAAAACTTAAATAAAGCAATAACTAATCTAAAAAGTTCCATAAATGCACAAAAGCAACTTTTAGAGCAGGAAACAAAACAAATAGAAATAGTTCTTGGTAGCGAAAGAACGTCACAGGGAGATGGAAACGACTCAAAGCAACTCTACAAATCCATTTCTTCAATTTTTTCAAGCTATACGAGCCAAGCCCCTTGTCATTATGAGATTAAAAACAGCTCTAAGGAAGTAACGGTTAAAGATGCAGACGGAAATGACAGAGTTTTAACAAAAGAAGAATCTGCTGTCCCAAGAAAAATGTCATGGGCATGCTTAACCGATGAAAAAGGCGGAGCAAATGGAGCAGTAGTTATATTTTATTACAATTCGCCGCTTAAATTTAAAAAAATAAGAAAATACTGTTGGGGAACTGGAAATCCAAACCAACATTGTATAAAAGACTTATCTGTTTCTTCAAGCACCGAATTTGCAAACGTTCTATCAAAAACCGCTTATGCAACTAGTGATAACGTTGCCGTAAAAGAACAAGACGGTAATAAGATTACTGCCGAAGTTACAGATACAAATGGAATATACAGAACAGTTATTTTAAACGAAAATGATTTGATTGAAAGAGCAAAAGAAAACATATATAAAGGTTCAATGACTATACTTGGTGATCCTTCATTTAAGTTTTGCGAAAGAGTGCAGCCATATACACTTCCGATATATATAGAAGTTAAGCTTCAAACAGAACAATCATGGTTTACAGTTGATGAAAAAAAAGCAGATGAAAAAAATAGAGACAGTATAAATCAAGAAAGTGTTATAACTGGTTATTATTTAGTATCAAAAATTACGCACCAAATAGATAAATCTGGTTTTTATACGACACTTGAAATAATGAAATATCCAGGCTTAGAGAAAGAAGTCTAAGTTAATTTTAGGTGAAATATGGATGAAGAAATAAAAGTAGAGCAGATTACACAAGCAACCAAAGCTCTAAAAGAATACAACAAACAATTAAAAAATGCTCAAGCCTCATTTGTTAATCAAAACAAAGCCTTAAAAGAGGCTTTTAAGGTGCTGGAAAAAATAACAGACAAAAAGAAATCAAAAGAAACCACTGCTCTATTAGAAACCATTCAGGAAAGTATTAAAAATTCATCCGAAGCGCTTGGAGAGTTTAAAGAACTATCTGACGAAATAACTATAATAAGCGACGATAGTCTAAAATCGATCGATAGCGCTAAAATAAAAGTATCAGAATTAGGCACTTCTATGGAAAGTTTAAACATAAACAGCGCCTCGAAAGAATTTACAGAAGTTGCTAATAATATAAAAAATGCTAAACAAAATAATGAAAGCTTAAATAACTCATTAAAAGACTCAAATAAAGCTCTATTGGAAAATAATAATGCTTCTTGGATGGTAGCAAATGCTAATAATGCTGCTGCTAACAACATGGGCACTTTAAATACTAACACTGTCGAAACCACAAAAAGTATGTCTTTACTTTCAGAAATAGCAGCAGAACTAGTTTCAACTCTCGGAAGAATGACAACTATTTTTGCTGGTGGTGTAGGTTTCTTATCATTTGCACAAGCATTAAAAGATTCTATTTCTCTTAATAACGAAATGACAGCCCTATCTATAAGAATGGGTAAAGGTGTAGAGGGCATAAAAGAACTCGAAGGGGCAGTAACAAACTTACAAAAGAAATACGGAGCAGCTTTTGAGAATGCAAAACAATATGTTGGAGAACTTAGTAAACTTCATTATACTGGCGATATAGAGGAAGCTGCTGCTGGTATCGACTTATTTACAAGAGCAACTGGTGCTTCTTCAGCAGCAACAATGGAATTAGTAGACGAACTTAATAAGGTTGGAAAAATAGGAGCAGATGGAGCAAATAAAATGCTTGCCTCTATGACTTCTATACAACAGTCTATGGGACTTTCCGCAAAAGGAATGGAAGCAACAATAGACGCTACTAAAAAAATAACTACAAACATGCTCGCTTTTGGTAAAACTTCTCAAGAGATAGTAAACGTAACTGCTAAAACAACAGCTTTAACAGCGGCACTTGAGAAAGTGGGTGTGGCTGCAACAGAAACAACACAGCTTATTAATAATTTATTAGATCCAGAAAAAATAGAAGACAATATACTGCTTTATAGTCAGCTTGGAATCTCTATGCAAGACGCAATGAACATGGATGCCGATACGATGATGTCAAGTGTTGGCAGTCAATTACAAGATGTTGCGCAAAAAATAGTTGATATGGGGCCAATTGCTGGTAAAGAATTTGGAAAGCAAATGGGTATTTCTTTCACAACTGCTAAAAAAATGATTAATGCAGATTTTGGAGAATTCTCTCAACAAGCAGAAGAAGCAGCGAAAACAACAGAAGAAAAAACATTAGACGTTTTAAACGAAATGATGTCAAAAACTGAAGGGCTCGGTAAAAAAATCGAAAAAGGACTTAATAGATTTCAAGGAATTTTGAGAACACTTCCACTGGGAATACTTGTTGGTTTGACATTCATAACACCAGCAATTACAAAAATTATATCTAATTTATTTACAAAAATAAAAAAAGGTTTCAGTGTAGTTGCCGACGAAACACAAAAGCAATTTTCTGTAACTACTGATGCCATATCTGATACTTTCTCGATGGGGCTAAAAAAAGCACTTGATACTACAAGTGCTGGTATTGTTAAAATAAAGAATGCCGCAGTTGGTTGGGCTGGAACATTATTTGATTCTACTCCAGTTGGTGAATTTTTTAACGGAACAGAGCGCAGAATAGACGCACTTCAAAAAAGAATTCAAAAAAAGAACCCAATTGATATATTCTATACTAAAAGCAAGGAAAGTTTTATAAGTTCTCTGGAAGCAGATCTTGAAAAATTTGAATCAAAATCAACAGAAGTTTTTCATAATCTTGAGGCTACACTTGGTAATATACCAGAAGCAAATTTCTTAAAAGATGTAGATTTAACTAAAACTTCTTCTAAGGAACTGATTGAAATAATTCAGCAGGGAGTAGCAAACCTTGAAAACGTTCCAACAAAACAAGCAAAACTTATACAACTCTTAGCAAAAGAATATGAGCTTTCTATAGATAAAGAAAAGAAGTATGAAGAAAAACTTTTAAAAGCAAAAAGTATAACTCAAGAAGAGCTAAATCTTCAAAAGAGTTTAAAAGATATAGCAGAAACAAAAGAAAAATTCCAAGATGATCAAACTGTTGCACAGGAAAAATATAACAAAGCTCTTGAAGAAATGGTTTCAAAAAACAGCCAAATTAAATCTATTCAGGAATCTATAAAAGATATAGACAGAAACACGGCCGAAGGTATAGAAGAAGCAGCAAGGCAGCAGCAAATACTTAATGATTTAATAGAGGCAAGAAATAAAGCAGAACAACAAACAATAAGCTCAAAAGAAGAATTAGATAGTATTACTACTAAAATAAATGCAAAAAACGAAGAGCAGAAAAATTTAGAGCAGCAAATAAGTGAAATACAGAATAAGAAAAAAAATGCTCAAGCAGAACTTATTAAAGCAGAAGAAAAAAAAGCTGGTGTTATAAAAACTCAAAAAAAACTTCAAGAAGAAATAGAAAAAACAAAAATAAAAGAAAAGGGAATTGATAAAGAGTTACAAAAAGCCCAGGCTGATTATCAAAAAAAATTCAAAGACACTGGAAAATGGAGAAGCGCTGAAGCTAAAGCTGCCAGAGAACAAATAAAGGCTCTCTTGGAGCAAAAAGACATTATGGCAAATGGTATTTTAAAGGCGCAGAATGATTTAAATAAAGCAAAAGAAGAAGAAAAAGAGATACAAGAAAAAATAAATAATCTTCAAAAAGATGCAAAAAAAGACCCAGGTGCAATAAAAAAAATGTTTTCTGGTATTGGTAATAGACTCAAAGAAAGCAAAGCTGGGCAAACCGTAACTGCAGTAAGAGATGCATTTAAAGAAAGACAAGAAAGTTTTGGAGGCGGCTTCAAAGGTGGCTTGAAAGCAACTGGCTCTTTTGCAGCTCAAGGAGTAAAAGCTGGAGGTAAGGTTGCTGTTAAAGGTTTAGGTGCGCTATTAAAGAAAATAGGACCTTTACTGGCAATTCTTGGTATTTTTCAGGTAATTATCGAAAAAGCAAAAGCAAAATTTGAAGGCTTTTTAGACATTATTAAAAAAGAAATACAGCCAATGCTTGAAGATTTATGGGAAGGGCTTGGACCGCTTATAAATGACATTTTGAATCTTTTTATGCAAATTTTTAAAGACCTTAAACCAGTTTTGGGTGCTCTAATGGATTCGTTCATTTTATTGTTTAAACTTCTTGTTGAAAACATATTAATGCCATTGGTTAAATTATTATTACCTCCTCTTTTAAAAATACTTGCAGCGCTTGTTACTTCTATTGGCTGGGTTACTAAAGCTATAGGTGTAGTTATACAAAAACTTACCAAAAAAAATGGCGAAGACAGTATAGGAAAAAGACTCGAAAATGTTGGTAGCTCTATGCTCACAGTTGCTGATACAATGAGAGAGGCAGCAGATTCATTTAAGAGTAATAAAAATAAATCAGATGTAGATTTCAACAAAAAAGCTGACACTGGCGAAGAAGACGGTGACAAAATGACTATTATCGGCGTTGACGGTAATGGTAGAGGAAAAATAGTAGAACAAGGTAGCCAGGCTTCTTCAAAACCAGACTCAGAAACAACAGATAGCGTAACATATACAAAAGAAAAGAAAACAGATGAAGAAATAAACAAAGAAAGGGAGCAAGAAAAAAGAGAAAAAGAAAATAATGTAACCTTATTAAAATTATTAGATTCTATTCAAAACATAGATTCTAAAAAAATCAATAATTTCTTGGATGGAGCTATCGCTTATTTTGATAAAATGTTTAACCAAACAACAATTAAGCCACCTGAGCAGCACATTACATTACCTTAATTCTAAAAAGTTAATTTTATGAAAATTAAAGCAATAGATGGTAGCAAACAAATTTATGAAGAAAACGGAGCCCTAAGCAAAGAAATAACAAGTTTCGAAGAAATAAACTTCGAAACAGAAAGAGGTGTCTCTGCAAAAGCATATAACTCAAATGCTGTAAAAACAGTAAAACCAACAGAAACAACTATTTTTTTTGAAGAAAAGGAATATAATAAGGATAATAAGCAAAAATACTTAATTGATGATGTTATAAGTAAAAATAAAAAAATGACTTACGCAGCAGTAAAAAACATTGAGGGAAATTTAACTGCTGCAGGAAAGGAAGATGTAATTCAAAATAACTACACAAAAGCCGACAGCGGAGTTTTTGTATATAATGGCTTGTCTTCAGAACTACATCAAAAAGATGTTATTGACGGTGCCACTAAAAGCACAGAAGGTGAAATTGTTATAAAAAAGGCTTCTGGTAGCAGACCAAAAGAATTAAAAAGAGACGAGTATTCTATATTTTCAGACAATAAAGAAAAGACAGAGTCAGATAATAGTTATTACAATAGAGGTATTAGTGCTAATTTGTTTTCTGGCATTTTAGAAGAAGAAGGCGGAAAATATTGGAATCAAGTTGGACAGCAAATAACAAATTCTTTTAAAAATTCTATCTTGAATTATGTTAAGCCTTGGGAAGAATACAACTTTTTTAGCGAAGATTTTTGGAAGGGAACTGCTAAATCAGAAACAACAAGAACTGCAAATGCTTTTGGTAAAATAAGAAGCCTTAGGGAACTAGAAGAATATAATCTTCAATATAATTGGGACGATAAAAATACTGACGATGATAGATTTAAATTACAGTATATACCATTAAACGAACAACTATCAGGCTTTACAACAAGAACTCTAAACCCAAGCATAAATGTTGTTGGTTCAATGAATGCAGATCATAGGGGGCCACTGGCTTCTCCGTCATATATTAGTTCAATAGATGTCAACAATGCAGATTCCCAGTGGGGAAGATATGGTATCATGTCCGCTAACGCTGGTATCGGTATTGCTAACCAATTTATAAATAATTTGGGATTATCAAGTACAGCAGAGCTGATAAGTGGTGTAGTTAGAGGGGCTAATTCAGAAGATTTTCTTGAAGGTTTTGGCGATGTTGTTACATCCGTTTCAATGACAGCGGCAGAGGTACTACAGTTAAATGCAGCAACGGCACAAAACTTTTATACCTCTAAGCCAGGAACTTATATAAAATATGGTAAAGCATCTCATAATGAAATAGCAAATATTCACATGTTCCCAAATGCGCCAAATAGAGGCGATTATGAATCAAGCTATAAAAAACTTAATATTGGTTCAGTAAGACTTGCGCAAATGACAAGGCTCGGAACTTATGGTTTTTTAAGAAACCTAATGGCAGATTACGACGGTATTCCGTTTTATGCAAATGATGAAAACTTTAGGTTTAATTCAACAACAAACTCTTGGGGTACAGAAAGCGTTAGCACTAATCAAACACTTTTTGGTGTTTCTTCCAATAGTTCAAGCGCAGAAGTGGCAGAAATGATTGCCAGCTTAATGAATAAAAACAACACTTATAAAGAGCTTGGAAGAATTTATATAAAAATAAACCCAACTTTAAAAATAAGCAGCCCACAGGAAATTCCTTTTGAGTTTACACCAATAATAAATGAAAATGCAAACGTTGCTAAATATCAAAGCGAATCTCTTCTTGGAAGAATTGGTGCTTGGCATATGTATACAGGAACAGATTTGGGAGGAATCACTCTTACAACAACCTATATGCCATTAGCTCCAGATTCATTAGATGAAAGAGAAAACGCTAATAAAAATAAACAGTTTGGTTTAGATAACTGGCAGTATTATTGGACACAGAATAGAATAAACCAAATAGAACTTTTGTATAGAAGTTTGGTTTTGCCAACATATGGAAAAGATTTAATAAAGCCACCAATAATAGAAATAGAACTTGGTGAAAAAAATAGCAATTCATTGGATAATTTTTTTAAACACCCTATCGGCGGTTTAGAAGAAGTACAAAACAATAACCAAGAAGAAGGAGCTGTCAACAGTTTAACATATAGTGAAGAATCTAAAAAATATTTAAAATACACAAAATATTTTAACAAAAGCGAAGAAGGATATAAAAGAATAAGAAAATCTTATATTGTAACCTCTTGTCAATTTTTACCAATTAGTGAAGAGGGTTATTATAATATGTATGGTGCTTATAGATCTAATTATAACAAAAGCTTAAGTACTACACTTGAACAAAAAAATAGATCTTTTCATACAGTAGAAAGCAACGACGGAAAGGGTTGGCTATATGGAGTAACATCCAGAGGATTCAAAGTAACTATACAATGTTTAGAAATAAAAGAAAACATAATGGATCTATATCCAGATTTTAAATACTACTATGATTCTGTAAATAGCTTGGAAAAAAACTTTACTGCAGTTGGGCCAGCAACAGATAAACTAACTAATGAACAAATAGAAGCTATATCAAATATGGGAATTGAGTATTTAGGAAGTAACTCTCAAGCCCAATTAAAAATGCTTTTGGATAATGTATTAAAGCGCTTCAAGGCAAAAAGTGTAGCGGGAAATATAAAAAACAAGGTTTGGAAAATTAGTAGATTCTTTTACAATAATACACCTTCTTTTTATAAAAATTTTGGTACATCAGAAAATACAAACGAGACGGGAACAGGTGGAAGCAACTATGAATATAATGATTCTGGAAAGATAGGTGGACGTGATGTTTTAGACTTTAAAAATGACAATCATTTCCGTTCATTTAATGAATTTGCAAGCCAAAACACAAATGGTAAAAAAACCCTAAAGGAAATAATGAAGGCCGCAAATTCAAAAATGCTTGACAGTGAATATAAAAACTTTTTTCAGTATGAGCCTGATGTAGAACTTATACCAAGTAGCGATAGTAAATACTTTTCAACTGAATCGGAAAGCAATATAAAAGCCATGTTTGCTGTAAAAGGTGTCGGCTCAAAAGTAAGAGGTGGCAATGGAGAAGGATGTATTGTTTATGAATTGGATAAAAAAGTAAAAGAAGAGGGTGACCTTAAAGATTTTTTTGAAAATGCAAATGGTGAACTAAACAATATAAAAAATAATATAGAAACAGCGTTTCCAGATTTTGTAGATTCTTATAGCGATCCAGGTTCTTTTATGACTGTTTTGAAAAAAAGAGTTGCATCAAGTGAAGTAAGTGAAATACAAATTTCAACAAAAGCAATAAACGAATACACACCAGAAAAGCCAGCTGAAGGAGAAGAGGCAAAAGAAGATGATATACAAAAACAAATAAAAGACTATGAACAAGATTTGCATATAACACGAACCAAGGTATCATTAGATGAATTAGGAAATTTATTAGATAAAGAGAAACAAGGTGGAGATTTTAGAATAGAAGGTGTTTTGGGACACTTTAAAAATACAAACAGAAAATCCTCAGCTCTACAGGTTGTAAACACTGCTTTAAAAACCGTTGATAACAATATAGATGTTTTAAACGGTAAAGGTAGAAAAGCTTTTCAGGCTATATCTATTAGTGGCGAAACAGCTCTCTTTACTAATATGCTAAAACCAATAACGGTAAGTTTTCAAAAAACATTTATAAGCGGGGAAGATAATAGTAAAAAATTTACAAAAAAATACGCAATGACCTTAAAAATAAAAATTAAGGAAACAAATATATATAAGGCAGAAGTTATAAATATAAGTGATGTAATTTCTTCAACATATCAATCATTAATAGCATCTTCTAAACTAGCTGTTATTAAATACCTGCAGGAAGACGTGTGTGGTAATAATAAACAACTGAAAGAAGTTGGGGAAAATGTAGTGACTATAGTAAATAAACTTAATAACAATAGCACAATTGAAGAAATTGATGGAGCCATCCAAACACTACAAAGTTTCTGCAATCCAGATCAGGCAAACAAAGAAATAGTTAACAATCTCGGTGGAAAATGCGGTAACGAATTGTTTAACAACTATCCAGGAGCGCAGCCAGAATGGAAAGAAAGCAATATAAGTAAAGATGTAAGTATATTAAAATCTTATACACTAAAAGGAGAAGGACAAACTGGAGGAACAGCCGCTCTTAGTAATATAGAATATAACGAAGCAACTGAAACATTTCAATCAAGCCCGAGCAAAAGCATGGGAAATAATGACGCTGCTTCTGATATTAAAGCGAGTGAATGGGAAAATCTTAAATCGGCAATAGAAAGCGGAAATGGAACTGGTAATAAGCCAACTATTTATAGCGTAGTAGAAAAAATATATAATGAGCAACTTGAAATAGAAAAAATAGGAAGGTTGCAAGGACTTAATTTAAAATGAAAACTGACTATTTAGAAACAATTTTTTGTAAAGACTTAAATACAAACATTAAAGCCTTTGTTGGTAAAAAAAATATAGACATTCTCCAAGAAGATACCACTACATTTACTATACCATCTGGTATGGAGTTTAGACCAGATAAAATAGCAGCTTACTTATACGGGGACGACACTATTAGCTGGGTTTTAGACTTGACAAATAATTTTACAGATGGTATAAAAGAATATTATTTATATAGGCAAATTCTCGTGCCTAGTATAAAAAGTATAGAAAATTTATCATTGGAGGAATAATGATTTATAGATGTTTGGTTGTTGACAACTCAGACTTTTTTAAAATTGGAAAAATAAGAGTAAGATTGTTTAGTGAAACAATGCCAGTTGAAAAACTAAAAGATTTAAGTTCAGATCCTAAAAAAAGAGTAGATGAATATTCAAACACTTTTGAAGATGCGGAACTTGCCACTTATAACACTACTATTGGAAAAGTAGATGTTTATGCTACACTAACAACGCCAATAGGTGGTGCAAATGATTATGGCTTATGGTATCTTCCTCAACCTAACACCTGGGGCATCGTCTCAGACCTTTGTGGTTATGCAGATGGAGAGTATGTTTGGCTTGGAGCAACATATCCTGTTGAACCGTTATCTGATAGGCTTAATGAAGTAATAAATTATGTTGGCGCTCCATCTGACACAGACGAGGAAAATAAATCAAACCTAATGAAAGATGGAACTATCAACTTAGAAGATAAAAACTCTATAGTCTTAAAAACAAAAAGCGCAGAGGTTGTAAGAGATGGCGAAGGAAATATTGACCAAGAAGAAAGCTCTAAAAAATTAAGCTGGTCTGTAAAACCAATGGAAAATATGATTATAATAAACGGAAATGAAATTGTTATTAAACATATAACCAACGAAGAAACAGACGATGGCTCAAAAAGAACAAACGATGCCACAATAAAACTAAAAGACTCAAACTTATACCTTGAAGTAAAAGATACAGAGGGGAAAAACAATTTATCAACTTCTTTTGATTTACAAAATCTATCTATAAAGAACACAGTGTTTACCACAGACGATTCTAATAATACAATTTTAAACGAAATAATTTGCGATTCTAATAAAACAGAAATAAGCTACGTTGAAGCTTCTGAATCTTCCGAAAAAAGCAACTGTAATGTGTTAATAGGAAAGCGACAAAGCGGTTATGGCGACACTACTGATTCTGTTATAAGTATGACGCAAGCGGCTGGTAATGGTAAATATAATGAAATAACAATGAATAAAAAAACTATAAATATAATTGCCGCGGAAGACGTTGTTCTGCAGCCTGGAAACGGCGGAAAGGTTTGTATAGGTGATACCGATTCACCAGTTTTAATTTCCCCAACTGGAGGGGATGTAAAAGTAGGAACTATAACAATTCCTACTTCTAAATTTCTTAAAGCATAATAAAAAGGCTGGTTTAAACCAGCCTTTTGTTTTAAAACTCTGCATCAAAAATTTCTTTAAATGTCCTACCTTTTTTTACTGGTTCCTCAAAACCTTCATAAACTGTATTAGTAACTGCTTTCTGACAAGAAGGAGTTCCTACTACATCAATAGAAATAATTTTTAAACCAGGCTGAACTTCAACGGCGTTGCTAACACCTTCAGCAAGTGGGCCGTGATAAGGTTTAACCTTTCCAGAACATCTTGTAGAGAAACAAATTTTAAACCCAGATTTTGCCAACTTTTCAACTGTCTGACCAGCTTCTGTAAGAGTAGGAATAGCCTTTCCTACAATTTGACCCTTTTCTTCATTCCAAGAAAGCTCTGGGAATGTAACAGCGATTCTTTCAAGGTGGCACTTAGCATCTGAAGCGTGTTCAAGCTCTCCATAAATAGGCTGACCACTAGCAATAGATTCGTTCCAAGCATTTTCGAATGCTTCTTTAAGAATATGTTTAGGATAGATTCTATGGTTTCTGTTCATTTTATCTGCTTCAGAAAATACGCCTCTAAAACAAATAGATTTTTTACCATCTCTAATCTCTTCTTCTGCTAAAATAGCTCCATCTATACTAAAATCTTCGCTAATAAGGTTTTCATCAGTTGACTGTTCATTAATCATGTTTTCCATAAACACCTCTTATTATATTAACTTTGCAAAAAAATAAAAAAATTTGATTATTTTTTAAAAGGAGGATCTTCGATTAAAAAATAATAATTGCTATTATAAGTTAATTAATATAATGGAGAATGCAAATGGCAACATTACAGGATATTTTTAATAAAGTTCAGTATGGTGAAGAATACTGCAAATTTAAGCAGATTAAAGAATCTATTGAAAATAATTATGATAGAGATACAGACATCTTTCATGCATCAGGAAGGATTAAAGATCTTTGTAAAGGCGTGACTCTCGAAGAAGAATTTGAAAAAATCGTAGATCACATCTGCAACAAAATAGAACTTGTTGAGAACAGACTTTACAATGAAGATGTTATGAGTCCACAATATAAAAAAATTCAAGCAACTTCTATCTTGGAAGACTGCAATAAAATTATAGCAAAGTCTAATAAAAGAGGAACTTATGAGACACTTCCATCTAAGCTTGAATTTGGAAAAATTGTGGCAACAGCAAAATACTTTGTAGAAACATATCTTGACACAGAAACAGTTCTTAAAGAATCTACAAACGCTGAATTTAATAAGTTTATAAACGAAGAAAGATATAACATAGAACAGGTGTTGTAATGGCAAAAGTAATTCTTGAAGATAACGAAAAAGAAGTTATAGGCGCCGCTTATAAACACTTCAAGAAAGAATATAAACATAAGCGCATTAACCATTCGGTTATAACAGAAGAAAAAAATAACGAAGTAATAACCGAAGGGTTAAAGTATTTTAAAACTTCTGAACGTTTATATAAACTAGCTTTAAAACTAGAAAGAAGAGCAAAACAAAATCAAAACATACTCGAAACAGCAAAAAAGGTAAATGCATTAGGAAACAAATTTGAGTATATAGAAGACCTATACGCTGTAGGTAAAAAAGAAGAAGCTAAAACACAATATAAAGATTTGTGTAATAAATACCTAGAGCTGCTAAAGCTTTTAAAAAAAGAAGAAGTAAAAGCCGCTTTAAGAACAGCTGGTAGCTTAGCTTTAACAGTTGCAAGTATGACAATTCCATTTATGGCAATGAATAAATTTTTCCCGCAATTATCACTTAAAGCCATAGAAAATAATACCGTTAGTAATGGATTATCTGCTGTAGAACAAGCACATGTTAAAACTTTAGGCAGGGCAAAATTATATCTAGAAAGAGCAGGGGCTTTTACATTATGTGGTTTACCAGTAAAAGCAGCTTCGAAAGCTCTTAAGGTTGGTTTTGACGCTGACGAGCTTAAAGTATTAAAATCAGTAGATAGAATGTTAAAAGATACAGAAAGAGAACACTCTATTTATGATAATAATGCTGGTGAGCCAGATATGCAGTTATCATAAAACAAGTTAAAGAAAGAAAGGAGAAACGATGGAAGAGTTAGAAAAGAAAGAACCCGACCAACAGGAAGTTAAAGAATTCTACAAACAGATCTGCCTTAGAAAAATGGACTATTTGGTAAATTATGATGAATATCAAATAGAAGATTTTAAGAAAAAAGCCTTAAATTTAGCAAAACAATTATTAGAAATATAACAAAGGAGAAACGATGGAAAACTTAGAAGATGCAAAAAAAATGCCAGAAATTGATCTTACAAAGGTTGCAAACGCAGAAGCTTTAAAAGCAACAGGAGACCAGTTTTCAAGAACAATACAAGAAAGTGGCTCTGTAGAAAACGCAAGAGCAAAAGCAAAAAAGAAGTTCTGCTTTGATGAAGCAGTATCATTTATGCTACCTTCTGGTGGAAGATTTTATCAGGATTCACCAGATAAAGATTTGAGAGAAGGAATTATCAAACTAAGACCAATGTCTTTGGCAGATGAGGAAATCCTTACAAACAAAGCTTACAGCAAAAATGGCTCTACATTTAGAGTTCTTTTTGATACTTGTATGGCTTCTAACTATGAAGCTAAAAAATTGCTAGCTTTTGATTCCGTATATATAATGTATATCCTTAGAAAAATTTCTTATGGAGATGACTATACATTTGAAATCACTTGTGGAGACTGTGATAACAAATTTGAACATACATTAAATATTTCAGATATAGAATGGGAAGAGTTTAGCGATGACGTTGTAGACGTAAGAGAAATCAAACTTCCAAGATCTCAGTTTACAGTAACAATGAGACTCCCAAGACTCGAAACAGAAGAAGCAGCAGAAAAATTTAAGCAGCAGCACTCAAAAAACAAACTTGTTTCAGATACAGTTGCCGCTTTTATTTCAAGAACTCTTTCTATAAAAGACGAAAATGATGAAGAAATTGATCCAAAAGATTGGATAGACTTCTTTGCTTCACTTCCAGCAATTGATAAAACAGAAATAAATAAGTCTTTCAAAGGAACTTCAAACTCTCCTACATTTACAGCAATATGCCCAGAATGTGGAAACGAAATGACAATGAGTGTTCCTATCCAAGAAGACTTTTTTCGTGCATGATGCTAGAAGTCTTTTAGATATAAGACTTACAATTATGGCCCTGGTGAAATATGGTTTTACCAGAGAAGAAGTTTATTGGATGCCAATAACAGAATGCAATGATTATATTAAAATAATTAATCAGCAAAGAGAAGACGAACAAATGGCTACAATGGAACAACAACAGCCAGCAGAAAAAGATGAACCAAAAACATTCAGAGATGTTTTTAGGGGTGGAATACAATAATAAATAAAGCCGTCAATTAAGACGGCTTTATTTATTTAAGAGTTAAAAGTATGAGATGGAAAATAAAATCAATTACCGCTGTAGAAAAAAATGATGAATTAATAACTACAACAAATAAAGTATTTACAATAACAGTGGGAGATATAGCAGGTGTAGCAAGAACAGCCTCTGGAGCACTAAAAGCACTCGGAGCAAATATTGGAAACTTTATAAAAACAATAAATGATCCAAATAACCCTGCAAGTCTAATGTCAGCAGCACAAGTAGCAACAGTTAATGCCCTTAACTCTTTAATACAGCCAATGGCTGTTGTAGCACAGGGGATGGAAATATATAAAAAAGTAATGAAGACTGCCAGCGTAGTATCCCCTATTCTTCAAATGGTTGCTAGAGCTTCTGGTGTTTGGTGCTCTCCAGGTAATGCTGTCGATATAGCAGATATAATTGGTGGAACAATTATAGAAGTTCTTTCAAGTTTAGCAATGTCTGCCTTCTTAATGCTTAAAGAATGGATTTGGAATTATGAATTTGAATTGTGGTCAACCAATGTTGTTAACATATCTAAAATCACAAAAGCCATAAAGAAACTATCAGACCACCTTAATAAAGAAACTACTAGTTGGTTAGAAGAAACTGGTAGCAAAGCCGACCCAGAAGAAGTAAATAGAATAATGTCTGACGACAAATATAAAGAAACAACTGTAGTCTATCCATTAGAAAACGCTGATTATAGCTTTAATAGCTTTGGTGAGTTGTCAACTTGGGATAAATCATCTTATTATAAAACAATTAAAAAGATAGAAGATAAAAATTACCCAAGAATGTTAAGAGGTAGTAATAATGACTGCGGAATTCAGTATTCAGACGATGATGGAATAACTTGGAAAAACACTCAACAACTAACTGGTTCATTTTGCTGCTTTGCTAAATTAGTAACAGAGGAAGAAGATAGTTATAAAATAACATACTTTGCGGCTTCTGCTCCTTATATAAAATCTGTTGTTAAAACATCAGATGAAAAGTTTAGCACAATGGAATCAAGCATACAGAATATAAGCAAATACAATAAGCCTTATTATGATGAGCAAAAAAGACAGCTAACAAAAAGACAGAAAGATGTTAAAAGCATTGCAGAGGCTTATGAACCAGATATAGAAACCACTATAAAAGCAGCTGGATTATATAAGTCTGAAGATGACGGAATAACCTGGACACAAGTGGAAAATATGAAAGAAGGCTATTATGGAAAACTAATAGAGTTTTACAAAAAGAAAGATTATGGTTTTACACTTGTAGCTGCTTCTTATGGTGAAGATGAGTATAAAGGAATTTACTGGACAAGAAATGGGGACGATTGGACAAGATCGAAAGTAAATGTTATTAATGAAGACGACTCTAGTTCTTTAGAGGATTCCGAGGTTAAGTGGCCAAACATATCAATAGTTGATGATAATTTTATTGTAAGAGCCTACCCAAATCCAATGCAGGCTGCCGCAATAGAAAAAGCTGTTCCATTTATAAGAAGAGAAGATAGAGAGCCAGAAAGCTTTGAACAAAGTTTTACTATGGATGTAAAAATTACTAATGTTATTATACCAGAGTGGATAGCAATGTTTAAAGAGATTTCAGATGTGGTTCATAGAGTTACAGAAAGCAATATATCACATCTGCTTAACGAAGAGGAAACAGCAGTAAAGGCTGCCAATATGTTAATACTTTGTTCTGAAAAGCTTTGGGGAAGAATAACTCATTCTTTAAATGAAGAAGTTTTAATAGGTGATGTAAGCTGGTTCTCAATAGCACAAATAACAACTATTGGACCAAAACCTACAATAGGAGACAACATAGGAAGAAGATTACCAATTGGTAAAACAAACATAAGCAATATGAGTGTAGAGATTAGGAGTTAAAATGTCTGTTTTAAGTAAACTAGAAGTAAAAGAAGATTTAGCCAATAATAAAAAAAGTATTTATAGCTGCCTGTTAGAAAGAGGAGCTAAATATCAAGGGATTGGAAATGATGAATATAAATCATATTCAACTCTTGATAATGGTGAAACTTGGGATATAATTCCTGAGTCTAATAATAATTTAATTAATGTTGCAAACTACCCAATACTAATAACACAACCAGGAGGAACTCCTAATATGATAAGTGGAGATGTTACAACTTATCCACCATATACTTCTATTCCTCCAGAGCCAATAACAAATATAACAGATGTAATTATTGAAACAGATGGTGATGGAAATACAACTGGAATACGCATAACAACTAACGGCGATGAATCAATCTACGAAAAACCACGCTATGGAGACTTTGTTATAAGCACAACTGGTGATGATGACCAGGGATATAATATAACAATAACAGCAACAGATAACGATAGCGGCGCAACAGAAGAGCTGTTTAATGGAGATGGCTTTAGTAAAGGAGACGGTAATAAGTATACTAAATCATCTGTTCAATCCTCTGGCGGCAGTGGTTTAGGAGAAGGAAACATAAACGACAATTTTGGTAAAGCACCTTATAATAATTATTCTGGTATTTTAAAAGACGATAGTAAAAATATAATAGTTTTATATTCTGATGGTTCTTCTGGTGACTCTTCTGGTGATGGAGACGGTTCTCAACTCGTATACTCAAATGACGGTGGTTTATCTTGGTATGATGTTAATGGCTTAAAGGGAGTAAAGGGACCATTCTCTAGCGTATCAGAAGACGACAACGGCTGGAATCTATTTGGGGATAATGGAAATGTATATGTTGATAAAAACGGTAACGGCAAAGTAACTTCTATGGAGGGAATAGATATAGCTTTCGAAGATCTTAATTTGCTATATGTTATAAATAAAGTTATAGTTCCAGAGCTATCATTTAAACTAACTGGAAATAATAACATTCAAGCCTTTTCAGAAACAAACTTAAACGACGTAATAAAAACATATAACTCTCAAACATTAAAAGGAATTTATACAAACTTAAATTCTTTTGATACAATGGATGTAAACAATAGTGATATGTTTATAGACTGGGAAGGTGATTTTGATATGAGGCCATTAGATCCAGAAGAGGTTTTTACTTTCTCTAATGAGGTTTTAAATTCGGTTCCTTTATACTATAATAGCGAAACGAGTGATTTAAAAGACCATGAGGTTTTAAGTAAAACAATAGAAGATATAAATAAATACCTAGAAGCTAGAAAAAAAAGAATTAAGCAAATTATTATAAATAAATATAATGAAGCAGATGTAGATTCAGAAGAACTACTGGAGGGTAAAGAAGAATCTTCCGAAGAGGACTTCGTAAATGCTTGTAAGCTATTAAGCTTATACAGAAGCGTAACAATACGTTCTATAACAACAGTTATATCTACACTTCTAGATGCAGTTTTTTATCTTGATAATAATAAGATGAAGAACCTTATAATAGCTGCTATATATGAAACAGTATTGGCGAGCGCAAGCACAATTAATTTTACTATAAATACACTTAAAGATAAGGCAATGGCAGCTAAGGAAGAACCTGAAAAATATAAAGATATACAAATTATAACAAACGAAGACGGTAAAGAATTTGTAAGGGTTAAACAAGGAGCTTGTAGCTTTAAGTACGATTTTAACAAGGGGCTTATGAATGCTGTAAGCAACTACTTGGATTACTCGTTTAAGAGTATCATAAAGCTTACAACAAATAACGATGAAGACCTTGTTGCTGTTGCTTCTACACAGTATAAATATAAACACAATTCTATTATTAAAGATATAGAGGATTGTATTATTAAAGTCTCAATAGTAGAAAATATAAATACTGGAGGATATGATAGCGACAAAAGCTACGAAAATATTAAAACAATTTTTGATAGCGCTTGGAATAATTATAAGGATTCTGTTAGAAGCGCTTTGGATAATTTAGACCTAAGTAAGTATAAGCCAGATAAGTTGTTAAATGAAGACCAAGCAAAAAACGCAAGAATTCTTGATATACTTAATAAGGCATTTATAAGAGTAAAAGAAAGAGCTGTTCAATTATTAGACCTTATAAGAAACAATGATTCTGGAGAGGTTAAATACTCTGAGTTTATTCATGGACTTGAAAGCAAAGAACTAGAAGAAAAAGAGTTAAAAAAAGAAATAGAACAATATATAAATAATATATTTAGTATTTGGAAATCAAATAAGGGTAAATTATAATGGGCACAATAAAATATAACGAATCACTTAGAAAGAAAATAAGCTTATCTATCTTAAACGAATTAGATAACTTAGACGATGATTGGAATAATATAAACGAAGCCAATAAAGCCAATATGAAACTCTTTATGAGTGATTTGGAAAATGGTGGTAGCGATGATTATGAAAACAGAAATAAGATGTTGTATATAATGCATAGGTTTAGAGATAACGCTTATGAGTTATGCGCCTTAAAAGATTACGAAATGGATTCTAGCACAAAGGCTTATAAATGGCTCATAAACACTTCAAGAATTAATCTTGCAAATTATGTAACTAACTGGAAAGCATTCGGCGGTGAAAGTAGCTTTACTACTGCTGATGGGGTTAAGTTTTCTACAAGTATAGAAGACAATGATTACATATGGAAAATCTTTTATAAATATGGAGATAAAATTCCAGATGATTTTAGTAGTGCCCCTAACAGCGGCGCTGGAAAATACTTTCCAAATACTTATATCTCTTCAGATAAAACAGAATATGCTAGAACTAACGAGTATTTAAAAAATGGCAAATACAGAATAGTCCAAAATAGTGACCACACAATTAATAGTGATTACATAGTTGACGGCGAAGCTTTTTATGATGACGGTAGAATTTTTACCGCAAGTAAAATAGATGTTTGGAACCAAGTAACTAATGTAGTTACCAGAACTTATAATACCTATAGTCCATTCTGGCCATTTCATAAAAAAACAGTTACAGAATCTTCTGTTGACGTTCCACTAGAAAACAATACACGCACTACAAACCCAGATCCATGCGTTGATGATATAGATTTTGATAAATTATTAAAACTCGGAAATGAAGACACTGCTTACAACTGGGGAAAGAAATGCGTTTCACTTTTAAACCTTGTAGAAAATAAATTAAACATTAGTAGTTTTGACGAGCACATAACAAGAGATATGGCAACAGCACCAGTTGAAGAAAGTACAACAAAAACTTTTATAGTAAAAAATTTAGACTATACAGAAGAATATGCAGATGAAATTATAAGACTCTATAAACCAATTAAAAAAACAGAAAGCTATGTAAGAAAAAATAAACTTTATTCTTATGATTATTATATTTATTATAATATGTTTTTTGTTGCAAACGATAGTAGAAATTATGCCGTTGGTTCCATACTAAGCACAAAGAAAAAGAAAATTAGAAAAAATATAAGACCACAGTATAGAGAAAAATACGAAGAAATAATAAACAATCCAACATCAGAAAATTTAGCAATAAAACAATTTGTATACGACGCTCATGATTTATACTGGGAAATGGGCTGGGGAGTAGAAATGGAAGTTCTATTCACTGGAGTTCATACAGAAAATAATAATAAACTAGCACCAACTCCTTATATAACAGATGATGTATTTATAGAACTTGCTAATAGTTATATTGAAAAAGTTTATTATAAAATACTTGAAGCAAAAAGCCACTACGAAGAAAGTAAAAACTGGTTTGAAACAGTAGACGAAGAGCCAGAAAAAAATTATGAGAACTTTTTAAAATATTTCATAGGAGCTTCACAAACAAAGCAAGATTGTATCTTGGCTTTAAGAAATATAGTAGAAAATATTCTACCTTGGATTCCTAAACGCACCGCCGCTTTGAAAACTACGATAGATTACAAAGAAGATTTAAAAATTTTCCCAGAAGTATTAAAGACAAGGCTTAATAAGTCCAGTGGCTCACTCATACAAAATTATAATCTTCTAGTTAATCAAGATAGTGAAATGAAGAAATACTATAAAAAAGAAAAGATAACCGAAGCCAGTTTAGACAAATTATTAGTCGCAAGAGCCGCAGATATAGAAGACGAACAGGCCTTTAATAAAACAAATTACCCACGATATATAGACATAGAAGCGATAAATACCCACTATAAAGGCAAAAAATTTAACGTTGGTGATATAATATACATAATGAATGATATATATCCAGAGCAACAGAATAGAATAACTTATATAAAGACTTGGGTAAGTAAAAAAACTGATTATTCAAAGTTTAATGGAGAGACTGGAACTGGGGCAATAGTAAATGATGTAACTATTACAAGGCTTGGTTTAGAGAAACCATTAAGCAACTATTTATATATATCAGATGAACAAGAGAATTTAATAACTAATGGCAACTTGAGAGTTGTTAAGGTATTACAATAATAAGATAATTATATGAGTTACAATAAAGGTTTAGGTTTTTATGATGAAAACGGAATAGTTTTTCAAGAAAGTGAAGAGAAACATATAACAGAAAATATAAAAAGAATTTTGACTACAAGGCGTGGAACTAGAGTGGGGGATCTTGCTTTCGGCTCAGACGTTATGAGATTTATATTTATGCCAGAAATGCATATTGATGATTTACTAGAAGAAGTAAAGAACTCTATAGCAAGATGTGAGCCACGCGTAACTGTTATAGAGGCATCTTTAATAAAATACGAAGAAGATACAGTTGAAATAAATCTTGTTGTAAGAATTAATTCATCGGACAAAGTTATAGAAACAAATATACAGGTGGTGTAAAGAATGTCTAATCAAATACTAACAGAATTACCTAATATACAATATACTGGTATGGATTATCAGTCTGTTATGACTGAATTGCAAAACATAATTAAAGATAATCCAAACTGGTCAGAAAACTGGTCAGAGTTTTATAGCTCAGAAGCTGGAACAATGTTTTTACAGCTTATGTCTTGGATTACAGATAATATGTCTACAAGGCAAGATGTTTTATATAATGAAATGTTTTTGACTACTGCCCAGAAAGATGAAAACAAAATAAAACTTTTAAAACAAATTGGATATAATCCTATTATGGCTCATGCTGCCAAAGCTCCAGTAGTTATAGAATTTAATACTGTTCCAGTATCAGATGTATATGTAACTCCTGAGAGAAGTTCGCCTTTGCATAACAGAATAAATGACATAATGAAAGTTTCTGGTAAAGACATTAACGGACAAAGTTGTCAGTGGGAAATTTTAAAACTATCAGATGGCAAACCAGATTATTTAAAATCTGTTATCTTACCTTCTGGGGTTATAGAATCAAAATATGACAAAGAAAACAATAATATATATGCTATACAAGGGGAAACAAAATACCTTGAACTAACTGCGGAAAGTTCTGACGGTGCTTATATAAATATTCCAGATTTAAATGTAGCTGCAGATTCTATAAGAGTATTTATAAAATCAACAATTAAAGAATGTAAGCTTGTGTCTTCATTTATAAGTAAAGAGGCTTTAAGTGAAGAATATGGTATTCCATACATAATTGAATATAATACAGATAAAACCTATAATGTTAGGTTTCCAAAAAAAGACATGATTAAAGAATCAAGACTTTTGCCAGCTGGTGCTACTGTAAGTATTTTTTATAGAGTAACCAATGGAAACCTTGGAAACATTCCTTTAAACTTTATAAACGCTGAAGCTACATTAAAAGACAAGGCTGGAAATAATTATAGCGTTAAAATAAGAAACTATAATCTTGGAACAGATGGAACTGCTGCGGAAAGTTTGGATTCAGCAGTTATGAATGGTCCACTTTCTATAAGAACTATGGAAAGAGCTGTAACTCCAGAAGATTATAACATTATTCTAAATAGAAACCCTAACATTTTTAAATCTAAAACATATACTTCTTCTAACCAGCCAGACAACTGGAAAAACTATTATGGTAGATGGATTAACCCACAGGAAAGTTTTAGTTTTGTTATGCTTAACAAAAACTGGAAGAATGTTCCAACTTCAAAATATAATTATTTCCCTTGGGTGACATTAATAAAAGAACCAAGAATTAATGAGAAATATGTTTTTGACTCAGCAACATACAACTACAATGCAAGCCTTGGAGAAACATATTATAACTACCACGTTGTAAATAAAAACGCAAATACAGATGTTTATAGAAACGCAACTGTTATAACACTTAGTGATTTATTTAACAATAGTTTGTTTACATCGGATGGTGAGGAAAATAAAAACTTAAAATTAAAACTTACAACAAGCGAAACTCAAGAACAGTTTTTTGCAAATGTTTCATTTGATTTAATTTATCCAAAAGACTCCGCAGAAGGTAAGAAAGCTTATATATCTATGGATAACTATTACCTTGCTTGTGATGATAACGCAAGATTTATTTCAAAAAATAGTTTTAATATAACTACTCCAATAGATATAAGTTCTGGACAATATATTAATGTATATCTAGATAATAAAACAAAACTAGAGATAGATTTGTGGGTTGAAAAAGACGAGGATTTTGAAGGTCCATTTTATGTTCTTTGGACAAATCAAGGAGTTGTAGATCCAAAAGCCAACTATGGAAGTAATGCAACAAGAGAAGCCGCTAACCTTAGAAATGGTATAGTAGAATTAATAAACAAGCAAATAGCTGCATTAATGGTTGATGGTGGAGTTGATTATGATTTATATAACGAGCACTGTTCTTTCCAGTATTTTGGTTTAAACTTATCTGCAAACGATTCTATAATTACTAGTTTAAATCAATTAAACCATAATGTTATATTAAATGTTAATGATAAAACTTATGCTTTTACGTTAAGTGGAACAACTCTTAGTGAAGCTCAGTCGGCTTTATATGGCTATGTAAATGATAACTACGCTTGGAATTCAGGACTTGGTGTAAAAGATTTACTAAATTACACATTTGCACACAATGGTTGTAATTTAAGAGTTGTAGAAAATGGCGTATTCAAGCCAATAGAAGGAACTCCATTAGCTAATTACAAGGCAGACATTGTAGAAGTTTTGCATCACGACACTGATGTTGAAAATAGTGATAACAGAAGAAGCGTTTATAGTTCTTATGATTTAATTATAAAAACAACAGACTCTTCAGAATTAACAAATTATAGTTATGTAGATAATTTAAACATTACTCACAAATTAAAAAATGTAATTAACATTTCGGATCCAATTGGTATTACTGAAGATAACTCTACACATACAGAATATAAAGGCTTTATACATTCAATACTTGGAGATTACGATTATAACACAAACACTAAAAACTTATTGCCAGAACCTTTACAGGCAGCAAAATACGAAAACTTGGCAAGTATATTAATGACAGATACTTCTCAGGGTATTGGTTATTTCTGTTTGAAATCACCAATTACTGGTTCCTCTTCTTCTATATTCTTTAAAAAAGAAGACTACGGAACTGACTTTATGAATAATATATTAGGAGTTTATTTTAATAACTCTGGGTATTCATATAAAGCCTATGGTGTAAAGAAAATAAAGCTTCAAAAGAATAATGCTTTGAGAACTTATGTTGTTGACAACTCAAACGAAACATCACTTGGTGATTTGTTTGGTGGTAGCTTAGTATTTGAAAACTCTTGTATTTATAATAATTATGACTTCCAAAATGTATTTGGACAGTTTAAATTAGCATCTTCTGATGTATTAAAACTCGGTTCTGTATATGAAAACTTTTATTATAATGGAGATGATGAAGAACTAAAAGAAGATATTGTTGGTATAGAGGGACAATACATTAATTGTAGCACTCTAGATGATGGAACAAAAGTTTATAATCTGGATGAATACAAATCAGATTTAAATATAAAGTTTACACTAAATCAGCAAAATACAAACTCTATTTATAAGATTGAATCTGATATAGATATAATACCTTGTAAAGAGATAGTATTAAGCTCTTATGATATAACAAATTATCCTTTAAATAATTCTCATACATTATTCCAGTTTAGTATAGATGATATGACAGAAGCTGAAAGCTTTAAGATTGATTTATACGGAAGTAAAAACGGTAAAGAGATTTCAAGAAAAATTAGATTTGCAATTAAAAATAGGAGCGATTTAGTAGATGCCTTAACTAAAAACGCAGATACTATTATGAGAGATAGCCCTTATCATCTTAATCAATTCTTACTTCAAAATTTAGACAAAACAACAAATGGAAATATAACTTTCTATTTCCCTGAAAACACTAGTGAAGTTGAAGTTTTTGATATGTATAAAGCATTGCTTGGAACAAACATTACAAATTCTGAGTTTTATAAAACTTATCCTGTTGACCTTGTTGGCGAAGATAGAGTTGTTAAAATTGATGAAACAGAATACTATTATGCTCCAAAAAGAGAAAAGCCAATAGTTTTAAGATACAGAAAACTTATCGATGATGTTTCAAGAGAGCCAGATTATTATATCACTACTTCAAAAAGAAGTGCAGGAAATTTATCATACTACACATTCTATTTAAATAAAACTCCAAACTCATTATTCCCAGATAAAGAGTTTTATATTCATTTTATAAATGACAAAACTTATGATTTTGATTCAACAGGAAAAATAAAAGAAACTGATGAACAAATGCTTCAAAACTATATGAAGAACTATAAGATTTCTGGAACGGATATAGTTTTCTTAAAACCTTATTTTAAAACTTACGATATAGCAGCAACTATTTATTATAATGCCAACTTCTCAGAAACAGAAGTTTCTACCGCTGTAAGAAAAGCTATAGATAACATTTGTTCTCTGGAAAAAGCAGAAATAGCTGGTGGTATGTCAAGAGCAAAAATCTTAAAAGAGATAATGAATTGTAATGGTGTTGAAGATTGTAAAATTACATACTTTGGATATGACTTTTTAAAAGGAGCAAACACTGATACTATTCAGGCTGATTTTTACGAAGTTCTATGTCTTCATGAAGATATAAGCGATCAGCACGGGAAAATTTTAAAGTTTGAGATTTTATAATAGTTTCTACTCTTGAAAGTTAATAATAAGTTCTTCAGGAGTAGAGATGATTTTTATAGAACCAAAAGTTGTTGAAGTATATAACACAATTAGCAACAATAATGATCTTATAAACAAATTAAAAAAATATGGCTATTTAAAAACAAAAGAAAGCTATTATGAACAATACGATCCTTCTTATGTAGAAAAAATAAATTTGGAAATACAGCTACATAACTCAGATGTTCTTTTGAGAGTATCGGAAATTCTTTTGGAAAACTCAGAGACTATCAAATCTACCGAGATTTCTTTGCTTGTTATTAACAAGGTTGCCTTTCAAGAATTGGCCGATGCCTTTGGGGAAGAATATGAAAAGTTTTCAATTGATGCCTATAAGCAGCTGATGTATACTTATAAGTATTGTTATGTATCTTCTTTTTTTCAAAATAATAAAAATACGTTCATGCCAGATAACGACTTTGTTATGCTTAGCAAAGACCCAGCTGGTTCTGCATTTTATGATGCAATGATGAAAGAATTTGATAAATTAGATATCATAATCGGAAAATGCTGTGAATATATGGATTTTGACAAAATCCCTTGGCAGTTAATAAACTATCTTTCTCAGCTTCTTGGCTTTGAAAAAGCAACTATAAACGCAAGTGATAAAGATGAATTAAAATATAGAGAGCTTGTAAAAAACATTATAGACATTTATAGAATTAAAGGAACTAATTATTCTTTTGAGTTGTTCTTTAATTTTATGGGCTTTAATATAAGTATTAATGAATACTATTTTGACAGAAGATTCTACTATAATACAAAAAATGGAAACGTAGAAACACAAAACAGTAACAATGAAGAATATGAATACTATCTAACAACCCAAAATCCAGTTAATAATACTCTTAAAGATATTGGTATTAATGAAATCGTAAAGCCATCAGATATAACTTCTCAATATTCGCTTTTAGAATTTGAAGAGCTTGTAAAAAAATATGGTATCGAGGCTGTTCTTGGATACTCGGTGCTTGATAAAAACGGAGAAGAATATAAAAACAAAGTTTATAAATACTTTAAAACAAATCTTATATATTATCATCTTTCTATGGATAACCAAAACCCATCAGAAGAGCAACTAGCAGCAATAACAAAATACCTAAGTTTGCTTACTCCTTCTTTTGTAATGAAGGATATAAAGGTTAACCTTTACGAAACAAAAGAATCTGAAGGTATTGGCTTTGATGGTGATGGTAGCAAAAAGCCAGACGTTTATGGAAACTATAATGGTTTCGAAATGCTTGATGGTGAAGACTGGGATAAAGCTTTTGAAAATGATTTTGTTGCTTACGACTCAGATGGAAACAAAATAAAAATTCATGACAATGGCGAAACGGAGGTTTTCAAAAACTCTATTGGCGGTAATGATTTTAGATTACCACTAGATTCAAAAATTGTAAACGCCTCTTTGAATAAATACCTAACTGGGGGAACTGGAACAAACTATTTAAACTCAAAGAGATTAAAATACTATATAGTTTATGAACATAGCTATCTTAGTGTTTTTTCTTATAATAGCCCAGGAGTATTAATAACTCCTTATTTTACAGTTCCGCCACACGTTGGAACAGAACACTTTTTAGAGTTAACAAATAAATGGTATAAAAACACTCCAATAGTAAATCTCACAGGTGGAGATGGTAATGGCGGAGAAGATTGCGTTAAAAACCAAATAAAAATGGCTGGCTTTTATAAAGAGGTTGATTTTGTTACAGAAGAAAGCCTAAACGATTTTATAGAAAGCTCTCCTTCTTTCTCGGAATTAAAATACGAAAAGGTTATGCCAAGAACACTTACCATTGTTCAAAGCATAAACTATGGACCTAGTGAAAAAATACCTACATTGGTTTTAGCCTCTAAGGAGTTTAATGGCTATGATATATCTAATATAAGTAATATAAACAATATATATAACGAAGTTCCACAATATGAAACAATATATTCTTACTACAAGAATAAAAAAATTAGTGAAACACTTGAATATGGAAAATACTATGTTGCTTATAGCGGAAGCAAACTACATGGAACTTTATACTTATTTAGATTTGGTGGCTATAAACATCCAGTAAAATCATTAAGTAATTATGAAACAGTTTATCAAGAATATGTAAATAGTTTTAACTACAAACTTGAAAAAGTATATGATGGCTCAAGACAAGAAATAGTTTCATTAAATAGTAATTATACTACATTCTCTTCATATGCAGAAGCAGAAGAACATATGAATAAAAGATTTGAGAAAATGAAGAATGACTACGGCGACCTTGATTATGTAGAAAGAATTCTTTATTATGTTTCTTCTGAAAACTCATACTATTCACCTGTTAAAGTAGCTGCAGAAACAAATGCTGTTAGATACAATTATGGAACACGAAACCACATATTCTCTTCAATTTGGGAAGCTACTGAATACTTCAATGAACATCAAGAAGAAAAATTTGTAAACGCTGAGTTTTTTATAAATGGTGATGTAAGAGAAAACGGTCTTTACGTTTGGAACTACACAAAAAGAAAAGCTGGCTGTTTGATATATTCTATTGCTGATGAAAAATTATACATAATGACTGGCGCTACTCTTAATAGTATAAAGCCTTATGATAACTTCTTTGGAAATTTAAAAATTGAATATAAAAACAGAAGTGCTTACCCAACAGCAGTAATATATGATTATGATAAAGCTTGGGAAGGCTATGATGAAGAAGCCGATAGTGAAGACTTTATATTATATAACAGCGAACATATAATAGATTGGGAAGAACTAGGCTTTAAAAATGCAAAAATCTCAAGACCTATTAAATATTCTACTGATTTGACTTTTGATAAAAACGGTAGTTTGGGAAGTAAAATTATTGCAGAAATAGCAAAAAATACAATTGATAACTTCTCTTATTTTGAAAAATTAAATTGGAAATATGGAGAAAATAATTTCCGTACTGGTCTTTTATCTTCAATAGAAGAATGTTTTGAGCATTTGGTATTGTCGACAAAAGGTTATCAATTCCCAGATGAGTTTACACACGGAACAAAAACTACATCAGACATAGATGAGAAAAACAGATCTCTTGATTACTATTCTTCATTTGAAACATTCTTTAATGATTATTACAAAATTATAGTTCAAGGCGATTTAAGAAAAGAAAACTTGCCAGAAACACTTGTAAGGGATGCGAACATACAAGATACAATTTCAAACGAAGAAGCTGAAAAAATAAAGAAGTATTATAATTTAGCAATGCTGTCAATTAAAGATACAATTGATAACATCTCTAAAAACAGAATTTATTACTCTTTTATACAAAACTGGAGAACTGCTAATAAATCTCACGAAGAAAGATTAAATGAAGATTTCTTAAAAAATCCACTAACATCTTCTGTTGACAACAACACAAGTTTTAGAGAGAAAACAACATTTATCGGTTTGATAAATACAGCCGTTAAAAAACTAAAAGAAGAGCATAAAGAAAACATAATTTTTGACTTAGACTCTGAACTTTTAGGAGATGACTCTTATAGTTTAAACGGAAACTTCCAAAAAATAACAGAAGTTTACAACTCTGGAAAAATTTCAACACCAGATATAAATTTTTATTTAACAAGAGATAGTAAATATAATTACTTTATCGCTTATAGACTAAATTATGGTTTAAATAATTATTCAAAAGATTATTACGATAAGCATGCTGATATTTATTCTGAGTTTTCTAATCTTTATGATTATTTGAAAAATTATGCTACTAATTATGTAAATGGCGTAATTAACAAAAAAGATCTAGAAGATTATTTAAAACAATACTATTATAACAAGCTTGTTAAATTATATAGAGAATCAGAAATAAAAGACGTTTTACCACTTCAAATGGAAACTGTTGGAAAGCGTCCAAGCTTCTTATATCCAAAACTAACTGATACACTTGATGGACGTGCTGGAACATTAAAGTTCCCATCAACACTGTTAAGCTCTTATGAAAATAATGGTAGTTCTATAAGCTCTTTAAAGTTGAAATTTGAAAAAATAAATGTAAACTACGATGAAGAGAAGAATGTTTCAGTTTCGTTCTTTATAGATAGAGTTTTGCTCATTAGAAGTATTGGCTTTGATTTTAATAGATACTTTAAAAAAGAAACACTTGATAAATTAAATAGTCAAGCTGCGAGAGAGGAACTTAAAAAAACAATAGAACAAGAATACAAAAAAATCTTTACTTGTATTAGGCCAGTTTTCTTTACCGCTTTTGATTATACAAGGAAAAACGAATTAACTTCTTGGCAAAAATATAGCCATTTTCTTTTAAAGGATTTCGAAAAAATAGATATAGAAGTTTTAGACATAAACAAAAAGCCTATTACAGATGAATATGGTAATCCAATTGACAAAAATGGCAACAAAATTGATTTGCTAAGTGGTGATGAATACATCAACAGACTTAAAGATGGTGCTCTTATAAGGCTTACAGTTGTTGATAATACAAACTTCAAAAATATACCACAAGAAGAACTTGAAGAGTTTAATATGCCTGGCGAAATCGAAAATGTTTATGGCTATTTAAACATTAAATCTCTTAGAGAAGAGTTTATAGATAACTACATCTCTGTTCCAAAATCATTAGATTGGATTGAAAAAGATGAATATAACAATGCAACTGAATATATATCTTTTGGAGATGATAGATTAATTAACTCTAATGTAACAAACTCTTATTTCTTAAAAACTGAGGTTATTGCAACAGAAGATACTCACTTAGACCTTTTAAAGAAGTATTATTATGATGAGGAATGTACTCAATTAGTTAATACAAAAGAGTTGGATAAAGGTATAGACCCTAGTAAAAACAACTTCTATGAAAAGATAGAAATAATTGACGAAGAAAAATATAATAAATATGTTTCTGGAAAAAAAGAAAAAGCTGTTTATACAGATGATTTACAAAAATTTTCAAAAAACAAACTCCCAATAATAATAAAGAACGGTAAAGAAGTTGAGTTTTCTGAGCACCAAAAAGGTATGCTGCTAATTGATGAGGGTGTAGTTGGAGCAGAATTTAAATTAGACAATGTAGAAAAAATAAAAAACATTGATGAAAATATTATCAACGTTCACCCAGCAACAGAATTAGATAGCTCTAATAATCCAGTCGATTTTAACGATAATATAATACTAAAAGATTACGGATGTGAAATCTACACTGATAAAGATGGCAATGTTGTATTAAAATGTAAAAATATTCATGCAGCCAACGTTAAATCAGTAACTCTTTTATATACAATTATTTATCGTAAAGTAAAACTCTTAAGCCTACTGGCAACATCATTGTTTAATCGTTCGACTGTATTTGTTTCAAAACTTATAAATTCTGGAAGCAATACGAAAATTAACAAAGTGACAAAAATGCTTGTTAAAAAACTACGCTTTGTAGCAAGACAAAGCTTTAGATTTATTAGTAAATTTAAAACTTCAAAAGTATTTAAGGGTTTAAATACTTTTGAAAAACATATAAACATAAACTTTGATCTTGATAGAGCTTTTAATCGCATTGCAAGAACTATTAAACTTAGCAATAATACTTTTAAAAATGTTGTTAATAAAGCAATATTAAACATTAATAGAAGCATTAAGGGTAAAGCTGTTATAATAATACCAACAATACGCGATAGTTTTGTTAGATTAGCAAAGAGTATTAAGATTACTAATTTTAATCTTAGAAGTCGTATTAAAAAATCTAATATAAGCATTGGAAGGGAAATAAAACGAGCAGCTTATAGGTTTACAGCAAAAGTTAGTAAATCGCTTAAATATGTTCTTAAAACTATTAAACCACTTGGTATAAAACAAAAAATATATAGTTTTGTAAATCCAGCCGTTAGCTTAGTTCGAAATATAAAAAATGCTTTATTTAAGCAAAATATAGATTTTAGCTTTGACGACCTTTTTGCTTTAAAAGGCACATATGCTAAAAACTTAAAAAACTTAGTGTCTTCTTTTGCTTCAAAAATAAGCATTGCTTCAATGATTGCATTTGAGTCGTTCTTTCAGAGAATTTTAAGCTTTGGATACAGCGATGTTACTGTTTCTATTCAGACTCCTTTTGAAAGTTGGAGGTTAATTTCCACATGTGTAAAACCTGTTATTGCAATAACTACCAATTCTATTTCTTTTAAACATTTTAGACTTGTAGGGCTAATTTCTAATAATTTTATAACTATAATAAAATCTCTGTCTTTAAAAGACTTTACTATAGAAAATAGTATTAGTAAAGCTAAAGTAATTTTTAATAAAATTAGCGCCGTTTTTGCAAAAGAAGGCAATATACTCTTTGAAGAAGTTTTCTCTAATTACTTAAAAGTTTTTAAAACATTTAAAATTTCTTTTGGTGGCGTTAGTGTTAAAAAGGAAACAAGGGTTGAGAAAAGTTGTTTGGCTGTCTTGTTTAATAGATTTAGTTTATTTAGTAGATTTGAAGATGGACTTGTTGAAGGTGTTGTAAATCAAGTTATACCTTATATTAGAGGTTTTCAAGCTTCTTTTGAAAATGGATTTATTGAAGGCATTGCAAAACAAGCTTCTTTCGCTGTTGTAGCTCTTCAAACTTCTTTTGAAAATGGATTTATTGAAGGCATTGCAAAACAAGCTTCTTCTGCTGTTACGGATCTTCAAGTCTCTTTTAAAAACGGGTTTGAAAGTATTGTAAGAAGCTTAGGAGAAAATACTGTGGGACTTCAAACTTCTTTTGGAAAACCTCTTGTAGAGATTATGTAAGCTTAAGTTTAGTATTTTACCTTAACAAGTTAAAAATAAAGGAGAAGATATGGGTTATTTAAATAGTAATATATATCAAAACGGAATTGATCATACTCTTTTGGACAGCAATAAAAAATATGTTATTGCTTTAACAACTAGTGATATTAGAGGAGATACTGTTGATGCTAGTAACATTGCTGCAGTTAGTGCTATAATTAATGGTGGTGGTAACGGTAGCCCTTCATTGGATGCTGCTAGCGGGCACTTAAATAATGTATTTGCGTATAGTAATAAAACATTAACAATTAATAGTATTTCTTATAATTATACAAAAGATGTATTAAGCAATGGAGCAGGAGATTCACAGGGTGGGAAATATAACAACGATTCATCTCTGATTGCTCAATACTTTGCAGTTATTGACCTTGGAAATGTTGCGGCTGCTGATGAGGTAGAAATTACGCCATTTACTGGTGCGACTGATAATATTAAGATTCCTACAGTTACTAAAATTGCAAGCGGAACTCCAGTAATTACTGGGCAGCTCTCTGGTAGTGGTGTAACAATTCAAGCAAACAATAACTTCTTGTTTGGAGCTGTTACTATTTCATTTAGCGAAACTGATTCTGCTAGCTAATTTTAATTTAATATGAATTTATTAAAAACATTCAAGGTTAAAGAAGTTAAAAAAGTTCTCGACGAAGAAAATAAAGAAAAATATGTTTTGCTATATTTGGATACGAATGATCCAAATATGGCAAACACTCAAAATGTTGTTTTGCAAGAATATACAACAAATATAAGGAATAACTAATGTTAAAAGATAAGTTTAAAAAATTTTTTAATACCGACAATAAAAATCAAGACCCAATAAGAAATTTTTTAATGGAAGGATTTGTAGACGTTAAGGGGTATAAAACCATAAATGGTGAAAAAAAGCTTATTTATCACGATTGTGGTGACAATGTTGTTACTGACTGGATGCGTCATGCTATGATGGTTATGCTAACGGGGTCTGTTTTTTCAAGTCAGGGACAAGATTCTATTGCTGGAACAATTTCTTCTTCTGTTTCAAGAAATGACAGTACATCATTTTCTAAAATAAACGAAACACAAGAATATCATGCAGCAATAAACTCTAACGGAGTTGAAGGTGAAGGTGGTAAAAATTTTGACGGCTATCTTTTAAATGGTCAACAATACTTTTTTGACAGTTCAAAAATAACAAAAAAGTATTCGGAATCTGCAATTCCTGGAGATATAAACAAATACGCTTTGTTCCCAACAAAAGTTCTTTTTGGAACTGGTAAAGAATACTCATCTTGGAACACTTTACAAACAGAAAACGAAACAGCAAATGCAACTTGGTATACAGAAATGCTTAATAGTTTCGGTGGAGACTTAGCAACAGCATCTGCAGCTTTTAATGATAATATTGATTTAGGTTGTAATACTTATTCTGGTTCTATATCTAAAAATATATATACTGGTAATGGTATGGTTGTTAAATCAAGAACAGTTAATGATCCAGACAACTCTTCAAACGTTATCTCTACAACATCAACAATGAATAAAAACTATGGTGTTGTTGGAGCAATTAAAACTCCTTACTTTGATGGTGTTAACGATTCAAGTTTGTTAAATACAACAATTAGTGATAGTGGTAGATTGTTAAAGCCAGTTAATAGAGGTATTGGAAGACCTTGTTTTATTTATTTCAATACACCACAAAACAATGGACAGCCAAAAGAAGCTTGGGATAATCCACAAAGTTCTGAAGTAGCTCTTTCGAAAGATGCTTCTTCTTCTTACTTAAACAAGATTACTTTTAGTATTACGCTTCCTTCTCAAAGCTCAGCAGATGGTGCTATAGGACAGTTTTATCCGTATAATGGTTATACACTTAAGCAAATTGGTTTGTTTAATGACGCAAGATTAACAACTGGTGTTACTAGTTCTGCCGACGGAAATAGCTACCCTTATTTAAACATGCCTTGTGGAATGCTATTGGCAATAAAAAATATTACGGCTTTTGAAAAAACAGCCGACGTAGAATTAAAACTTACTTGGACATTGACAATTTAAAATAAAATAAAATAAAAAAATATTTAAAAGCCAGGGCGTTTCACCCTGGCTTTATTTGTTTGTAAAAGTTAATTTATATATTAGAGAAGGAGTAAAAATGAAATACAAAAGTTATGGCAATTCAGTTGACGAATATGAAGATGGTTTAGGAACTGAGTTTACTGTATCTAATGATTCTATATCAGCCAGAACAATTAATAGACCTATAAATAATTTATACGAAAATCAAGAAGAAATATATAACTTACTTCAAACACTTTCAAAAACAGTTTATGGAAACTATTCTGGAATTATCCCAGATGTTTTGGAAGAATTTTACGATAAATTTTCATCAGTTGGTTCTTATAAGAACAACATAAATAATTATTACTTAAGAATTCCTTTGGGGTTTTTATTCGGACGTATAAAAGAAGACAGTGAAGACGGTTCTAACAATGGCAATCCTTTTTCTAAAAAGGGTGAGTTTGACTACAAAGATAAACTAAATAAATCTAATTTTACACAAGACGATTGGCACAGTTATGTTGTAAATAATCAACCTAACATTGGCTTGTATGAAAGACAATTAGCTAACCTTATACAATTAGACTTATCAGATCTTTCGAATGACATCAAAGTTTATTATGATATGATTCCTGCAGCTAAAAGAATCCCAGTTCTTGATGAAGAAACTGGCTTTCAAAAATATGATTCTTTTGGTAACCCAGAGTATGAAATGGAAGAAGACTCTGTCACATATAAATACGAAAGAGATGAAGAAGGAAACATTGTTTATGAGAAAGATGAAAACGGAAATATAAGACATCGTATTGGTTATTATATTAATGTTGTAAGATCTACTTCTGGTGAAGATGAAATAACTTGGCTCCCTAACAAATCAGAAAACTCTTCTTGGAAATTTGTTCTTGAAGAAATCAATTCTAATGTAGAGGGGCAAGAATACTTGCATCATACATATAACATTACTGTTTTTGATAACAATAAAACAATAGAAAATTTTCAATTTTCTATAAAAGGTAATGCTTCTTCAGAGACAATAAATCAGCTGTTGTTTACAGAGGTTAACACAAACTGTAAAACTTTACAAGCAGAAATGTTTACAACAACTATTGGTGAAGAAATTAAAAGTGGTGTTAAATTAATTTGTAAATCTACAAGCTCAAAAGAAACAAATAATTACAAAATCACAATTAGATTAGACGATGGTTTTGCTTATGATTTAATGGGTAACAATAATGGAGCAAGAATAGAGAGCATACCAGCAACTAGCAAAACAGAACAGCGTTATTATGATAACATATTTCAAACAACTAATGCCTTTGTTAATTATTTTAATTCTTACTTGACAAAAACAGAAACTTTAAATAATTACGTTTCTCTTGAGCCAACTGTAGCTATTTTAAATGATGATAAATTAAACGTTTTGGTTTATGACACAGAAGCAGATAGCAACAACAAACTAAAAGAAAGTTATGATAAAACAGGTAAATATAAACTTGTAACTACACCTTTTGACATTTCTTATGTTTTAGATGGAGAGGGTAGAATTTCTGACTATAAAATAAATAATAAAAAACTTTCAGAACTTGACATAAATTCTATTTTAAATTCTTCACCTGAGTATAACAGAGAAACAATGTTCCCTTTGATTGCTTATGTATTTAAAAAAGAAAATAAAGTTCCTAACAGAATTGAAATTTTAGATTCTTTACCTGTATATGATATAATGGATAGAAGATTAATTTCTACCAAAAGAGCAGAATTAAATACATTAGAGTCAAACACAAGAACTGATTTAATTAATTATATCAACATTAGAGACTCTATCAACAATCCTTCGAGAAGTTTTGAAATTACCGAAGACCATGAAGAAAGCTCTAATAACCAAACAAGAATTACATCACCAATTGTAAGAATCACAGACGTTAAAAATGACAAAACTGGTAACACTAACCCACAAACAAACAGTTGGTCCGATTCAAAAAAAGGTGATACACCATCTGATTTTTTTGAGGAATCTACTCCTGTAAAAAATCTAGAAACTGGCAATATATCTTACACTTATCATAATGATTTTACAAATCAAGGATTGATAATTGATACAAATAAAGGTGTAAAATTATTTTCTAACACACCTAATAAACCATTAGATATTTCCGCTTCTAAGGGTAATATTAACATATATACTTTTAATGTCAATAATGATGGAACTGAAAATTTAGATTATAAAACTAACAGAATTAACATAAGAAATACTCACGATTATGATACAAACATGGTTGACATTCTTGGAATAACAAGAATCAGAAGTAAGAATAATGGTCAGTTAGTTATAAGAAAAATTGGGGATTTAAATACTAGCAGCGAAAGTTCTATACTTTTTACCATTGGAAATAGTAAAGCAAATGCAAGCAACAAAGCACTAACTGGTTCAGCAGAGGGTGATACTTATGTTGGTAATATTGCCTTTAATGGTGATAGTTCTAATAGATTTTTCCATCTTAGATTATCTGAATCAAATAGTTCTACTCCATTAGAAACATTAACTATTAGAAACGGAACAACTTCTGATGGAAATAACCATGTTAAGAAAATCTTTAAGTTATATGGCTCTCAGAACCCTTCATATGATGAAATATATAATTTAGGTTCTGGTAAAAATAGTAGATTCTATACAAACACAACAGATGATTCAATAGATTCAGAAGGTAGATGGCTTAATTCATTTATCAAAAATGGATACTTTGGAAGTATTTATTTAGCAGACAGAAGCACAGACGTTTCTAATGATGATAGTCTTACAAAAGGTGCTTTGAATCTTGGAAACTCTAATATATATAATGTTTCTTCTATATATATTAATAGAGATACTACAACTAGAAAAAATCTTTCTACTATAAACTTTGCAAACTCAACAGCAAATAAGATGAACACTATTTTTTCTAATAATACTAGTGGTATCTCTTTTGTATTAAGCAGGGCTGAAAATTCTGCTCCATCTACTAACACCAACACAGAGAGCAATACTAACGGTGCCTTGGTTTATATGAAACCACAAGGAACAGAAATTAGAAAGAAATTATGGGTTAAAAGACAGGCATTTATAAATTGTCATTCTGATTCTTCAACCGAAGATAATTCGGCTTTGGTTGTAAAAGGACAATCTGTTTTAAATGGAGAACTTGTAGTTGATAAATCTGCCTCATCAATTTCAAACGCTGAGAATTCAAGCGGCGTTCCAACACCTAATAAAGCAGATGACTATAAAAGATATAATGAAGAGTTTAGCCCTATCGAAAATGGAAGCAAAGTAAACTCTGCCGACTCTCTATATATGTTTAGAGTTAATGGACGTTCATATCTTTCTGGAGATATAACACTTGATGAAAACTCTAAATTTACAGAAAACGCAACTTTCAACAAAGCATTAATTATTAAAAATAAAAATTATAATAACTTTGATTATAACTCTGTAAATAAAACTGTTTGTTTGCCTACAAACGATAAATATATAGATAGTATTATAACAGATAATTACTTTATTTCTGATAATAGATTACCAAGAAACAACACAGCGTTAAGCGTTGAATCTGGAAAGGTGGTTTTTGGTAAGGATTCTGATAATGCTAATATAGATACTTCTGACTTAATGCTTTATGGAACACAATGGATTAAAAGAAGATTATCTATTGGTAGTGTTAATTTAATTAATACTTCTATGGCTACTGGAAGCCTTCTTGAAAACGAAAACGAATCTCCAAGTTTTTATATAAATGGAGCTTCGCAATTCTCTGGTGATGTTGTATTTGGTCATTTGGCTACAAATAATGATAACTCTTATCTTTTAGCAAAATCAAAAGCAACTGCTTCTGACGCTAATTATTTGCCAATAAAAGCTATATTCTGGGGAAAAAATAAAGCAGCAAGTGGTAGCAATCTTTATACAGATTTTGATTTCCACGGAAAAACTTGGTTAGACGGTAATGTTTATATTGGAGATAACAGCGGAAACGCTAATGGAAACGGAACAGCAAAATTAATAATTTATGGTGCAGATAATACTGAAAGCTTAACCCTTAATGGAGCCCTAAAAGCAACAAAAGCTGGTGATTCTACTATTGCTGGAAATAGTTTCAAAATAACTGCTACAAACAATGTTTTGGATTTAAGCAAAACTACTGTTAGTTTAACATCAAGAAACCAAATAACAATAAAATCACAAGACAGTGGAGCTACAAATGCTAGTTCTATTGAACTTACAAATACCACTGGAAAAATTGGTATAAACGAAGGTGGAAGTAAATCAGAAATTAATCTTAATAAAAACTTAGCAAAGCTTTCAAATAAAGATGGCTATATCGACATCGAAACAAATACTGATAATACAACACATGGCGTTAACATTTTTAATACAGATACTTCAAAAATTGAGCTTAAAGATGAAGCTATAATTGCAACTATCGGAGATAATACAATTATAGCTTCTACAAAAGAAGGTGACCCTGCCGAAGATAAAAGCTCAATTAAAATTAAATCTGGTGAAAATACATTTGTTAATGTTTTAGGAACAGAGAAAAAAATAGATATATCTGCAAACAATGGTATAACTTTAGGAACTAGTTCTAATGGACTACAAATAAATACTAAATCTAAACTTGGATCATCTGATTCTTATTTAGAAATTGATAGCAGCATAATCAAATTAAGAACATTACAAAATGGCTCTATAAAAATTGGTGGTTCTGCAAGCAATTCTCTTATTTCAGATATAACATTAGAAAACGCTAAAAACATTAATTTAACATACAATACTGCAGTTAATTTTAACAATAAAGCTTCTGTTGATAAAAACGGAAATGTTAGTGCGGTAAGTTTAAAAATTGGAAATTACGGAATTAGTAATGCTGGTGTTGGAACATTAAGCTCTCTTAGTATTGGAAATTACGGAATTAGTAATGCTGGTGTTGGAACATTAAGTTCTCTTAGTGTTGGAAACATAAATTCAACTGGTGATATAATTGCAAGAAAATTAGATGTTCAAGATACATTGGCAAATAATGCTTCGGCAGACACAGTTAACACAGTAGACGCTGATATTTCTGGTAAGATAGAAGCCAATACAATTAACATTACTGGTTCTCTTACTGCAAAAAATATAGATGGTGGAACAGTAAACGCTAACGATCTTGTACTTGATGGAGTAATTAAAAACACAACTCTCTATGGTGATACAGCAACTCTTAGCCAAACTGGTACAATTCAAGAAAACTCTGTAATCAACTTAACAACTAACGCACAGGGATTAAGAAATGATGCCACTGGAGCTGGTCAAATAACTTCTTCTGGAGCTATTAAAGGTTCTACTATTTACGGTAGCACTTTAACAAGTAGCGGAACAGGAGCAAAAATAGAAAACTCAGACGTTACTGTTTCTGGAGCCATTACAAATAATGGAACAATTAGTGGCGGAACAGTTAGTGGTACTAGTTTGAGCAATAGCGGAACTGCAAAAATAACAAGTAATGTTGATATTACTGGAACTATCACAAATAATGGAACAATTAGTGGTTCTGTTGGTAGTGCAAGCCTGGATAACAAAAGCTCAATCACTGGAGCTACTACTATTACTGGAGCTATTACAAATAACGGAACAATTAGTGGAAAAGTTAGTAGTGCTAGCTTAGATAACAAAAATTCAATCACTGGAGATACTAGTGTTACTGGAGCTATTACAAATAACGGAACAATTAGTGGAAAAGTTAGTAGTGCTAGCTTAGATAACAAAAATTCAATCACTGGAGATACTAGTGTTACTGGAGCTATTACAAATAACGGAACAATCGAGAGCGAATCAGTTTCAGCAAACTCATTAACAAACAACCAGAATGCAATAATTAATGTAGTTGGAACAGAAGAGATAGAAGGCGTAATCGAAACAAAAACATTATCAAACAGCGGAACAATTGAAGCTGCAGAAGTTTCTGCAAACTCAATTACAAACAATAGTAGTGGTTATATTGGAACAAGTGAAAACCCAACAGATATTATTATTACTGGAGCAATTACAAATAGTGGAACAATCAACGGTGGAACCATTGAAGGAGCAACTAGTATTACAAATAGTGGAACAATTAGCAATGCTTCTATTAGCGTTTCTGGCGGAATAACAGGCGGAAGTATATCTGGTGGTTCTGTATCTGGTGATACACTCGATGTAAGTGGTTCAATAACTAGCGCTACTACTACTATTGCTAACGAAATAAAAGCCAAAGGTGTATCTGGTGGTAATGTATCTGGTGACACTCTCGATGTAAGTGGTTCAATAACTAACGCTTCTGCTATCACTATTGGAGGAAATATAAAGGCTAATAGTGTATCTATGACTTCTGCCGATAAAACAATTAGCGGAGGTTCTCTTGAAGTAACAAACAATTTAGAAGTTAAAGGAACTCTTAAATCAGACGGCGACATAACAGCAGGAAGTGCCACAGTTCAAAACGTTTCTGGTGGTAATGTTGAAATAACTGGTGCAATTAGTATAACTACTATGTCTGGTGGTTCTGCTACAACTTCTGGAGATGACAAAGACATTAGTATAGCTACTTTGTCTGGAACTGGTTCTGTATCTGGAACTGGTGCAATTGATATAACTACTATGTCTAGTGGTTCTGCTACAACTACTGGAACTGATAAAGGTATTTCTATCGGCTCTGTATCTGGTGGTTCTGTATCTGGAACTGGCGCAATTAGTATAAACGGAGCGGTATCTGGTGGTTCTGTTACAACTTCTGGAACAAACAAAAACATTTCTATTGGTTCTGTATCTGACGGAACTATAACTGGAACTGGTGAAATTAATATAAACGGAGAAGTATCTGGCGGAACTATTAAAACTACTGGAACAAGCAAAAACATTACTATTGGTTCTGTATCTGACGGAACTATAAGTGGAAGTGGAGCAATTAGTATAACTGGTGCAATGTCTGGTGGTTCTGCATCTGGAACTAGTGTTACTATTGGCTCTGTATCTGACGGAACTATAACTGGAACTGGTGCAATTAGTATAACTGGTGCAATGTCTGGTGGTTCTGCATCTGGAACTAGTGTTACTATTGGTTCTATGTCTGACGGAACTATAAGTGGAAGTGGAGCAATTAGTATAACTGGTGCAATGTCTGGCGGTTCTGTATCTGGAACTGGTGTTACTATTAATACTTTAAGCGGTAGTGGTAAAATAGAAGGTGAAAATGTTGAAATTACTAATGGAATGAGCGGTGGAACAATTGAAGCTTCTGGTGACATAACTGTTAGTAGCGCAACTGGTGGTTCTTTTAGCGGAACTAATGTAGATATATCAAATTTAAGCGGTTCAAACTCTGAAATTACTGCTTCTGGTGATATAACCGTTGGAGCTATGAGTAATGGTTCTGTTTCTACTACTGGTAGTATAACTATTGATAGCACAAGTGGTGGAAACATTAGTGGAACAAATATAGTTCTTAATGGTTATATTTTAAGAATTGTATAATTAAGTTAATTGTTGGAGAAAAGATGGCTATTTTACAAGTGAGAGATAAAACTATTTGGGGGGGCTGGAACTGGTATGATGCCTGGCCCTCTTCAATAGAGCTTGGATACCCAAGCTCTAGTTTGGGTAATTTACCATCTGGTGTAAAAAAACTAGAAATAACACATCCAGATGGTAAAGTTACATATGTTCCATTTGCAAGTGAAGGAAATGAGTATTGGGAAAAGCAAACTAGCGGCACTCTTAACTCTCATATTCTTACAATAGATGGCAAATACCCATTAAAACTTAAACAATATGTAAAATTTAATATATTATATAACATAGGTCCTAACATTAGCGGAAGTGGCAGCTCTGGATATGATTGTTGGAATAACTATGGAGCGTTTGCTTATATATACAATGTAAGTTCATCATTACAAAATCCTGAAGATTATTACTTATTATTAATTGGTCGCAGCATACCCACAAAAAGCAGTTTTACTATTAATGATGAAAGTCTTCATCTTACAATGACAGCGCTTTCCGCTAAAAATGTTGGTGGTGGTTCTGGTTATTATTCTAGGGTTTATTCAATTCTTGGAAATACACACGGAAACCAATGGATTGATTATGAAGAAGCGGGTAGTTGGGGAGAAAGCAGTGCTACAATTCATTGGTTACTTGTAACCGATGTTACATCAAAAAATCAAAGCTGGAGTATGTCAACACCTGACCCAAACGCTGGAGGTAATATAGAAGAACAAGATGAATATATATCGGGTTCTACAAGAGGAATACCACCTCGTGGAGGATTGGTAAGTTACATTGAAAAAACAAAAGGTCAACTTGGTTACTGGGAATCTGGATATTGTTATTCGAAGTTTTATCTAGAAGATGGCTCGCTTATGCCTGGTACCTGGTGGGGAGGCGATGGACAATTTGCGGGCTGGAATGGTGTTATAGATTATACAATAAGTAGCAACGTTGAGTTTAACATTGTTGCAGGTGGTTCAGTAACATTAACGGGTAGTGGTACAAGACAGTATATAGATTCACGTACTGAAACATATACAAATGCTGATGGCTACCAGCAAACCCGCACTGTTTATTATGTCAGTGGTAGTAGCCAGCCAACCAGAACAACTGATTATATAATTGCTTATATTTAAGGAAGAGATGATGGATATAATTTTAGTATCAGATAAGACAAAAGTTATAGATAATACGGGGAAATATAAAATTATTCAAGAAGAAGACTTTAATGTTTTAAATCTTGAAGAGTTCTCAAAATCAAGTATATATATTTTTTTAGATTTTGAGTTTATTACTATAAAAAAAGAATTACCAACAAATGCTAATTTTTATTTTTATGATTTAACATTTTTACCAATTTATAGACTTGATGTTAGCGATTTTAAATCTTTATTAGAGTGTTTTAATTTACAAGAAATAATTGAAGTATTAAGAGAAACAGAGGTTAAAAAACAAGGAATTTTAAAAGAACAAGTTTTAGCTTCTTACCAAAACGACCTTGCTTTTTTGAAAGATGATTGTTTTGATTATTATCTAAACACTTTTTGTAATGAAAATAATTTTTATTACAATAATGAAATTAAAATGTTAAATGGAAATAGATATCAACAAATTCTTAACACTATTGTTTTTATTGACAATAATGAATTAATAAAAATTTTCTTTGAAAAATTTGTTTCGTTTCTAAAAGAAAAAGTAGATTTTGATAAACTATACGAATTTATTTATGATAAAGAGTGCCTAGAAAGGCCCGAATATATTGCTTTTTTATTTATAAATAAAGAAGCCGCTTACAAAATTTTTGATGCGCTTGGTTATTTTCCAGTTTGTAGGTAAACTATGTTAGATTTAAGTATTATAATGTTATTTTGCGATAAAGATTTTTGTTATCTAGAAGATAGACTTAAAGAACTTAAACAAAAAATAAGTTTATCTTATGAAGTTTTATTACTTGATAATAGAGAAAAAAATAAAGAACCTATTCCAAAACTAGACGAAAATATTAAACTTTTTTCATATGGAAAAAATTGCTATAATTATAGCAGACACACACTTGTTAAACATGCTTCTGGTAAATATATTTGGTTTATAGATGTAGATGATGAAATTTTTAATATAGATGAAACTTTTAAAGAATATATTTTATCAAACGAAGAAGAAATATGTTTTGGTTATATTTTATCAAATGAAGAAAACCCAAAGCAAGTAGAACGCACACTTGAATCCTATTTTCCAATTTGGTCAAGATGGACAAGAACTGATTTAGCAAAAGAAAAATTAAAAAATTTAAATTTAGCTCCAATTATTTTTTTTGATGATGATATTATTATTTATCAATTTAAAGACTTAAAAAAAATTATATCTGATAAGTATGTATATATTTATAGAGTTGACAGGTCAACATACGAAAACAAAGAAAACACTTATTCAGCAAATGACTTAAAAAATTTTTTAAATTTAAAAATTATAGAAGATGAACTAAAATCAATAAATAGTCTTGAAGTATTTAAAACTATTTTACGATCAGCAAAATTTTTTTTATCGAAAGTAAAGTCAATCGAAGATTTACAAGAGTATTTAAATTTTGTTTCAAAGCTTGAAATAAATCCAGAATTAAAAAAAGAATTTCTAAAAAAAATAATGGCAAACATTCTTGAAAGAAAAAGTAAGCGCACCGAGCGGACAAAATTGTCGTGACTTGCGACAAAATTGTCCGCTCTACATAATACTATTAGTTAGTTACAGTTGTGACGTAACTTGACTGCTTAAGTGATAGGAGTTATACTTCTATAAAGAAAGAGGAAATAATGAAAAGTTGTGCAGTATCAAACTATTTACAAAGAGATGGATTTGTAATGATTTCTAATCTTTTAATTTCTTACAAAGAAGAATTAGGTCTTACAAATAAAGAAGTAATGTTTATAATTTCTGTAATGAGACACAAAGAAAATTATAAGCTACATGATGAAGAACTTGATCCAACAGTTTCTTCAAGAACTCTTCAAAGAAGAAGAAAATCATTAAAAGAAAAAGGGCTTCTTAATTTCTCAATTTGGAGAAGCTCAAATGAACAAGGACAATTTATGACAGAGGGTATTACATATGATTTTACACCTCTGGAAGAAAAATTGCAAGAGCTTTCTAACAAAATAGCACAAGAGAAAGAAGAAAAAATCAAAGAAGAAGCAAAAAATTATATTATCGAATATGAAGATGATTCGCCAATTGCTAAATTTGCCGAAGATTGGAAAAATCACTATGGTGATGTTTATAAAATGAGTGCGGCGGAAAAAGATTGGTATAATGGTTTGGGTGAAAATCAACAATATATAGGAAGAATTTTTGATTATTGCGGAGAGAACAAACTGTTTGGGTCTATAACGCCAAGATTGGCATTGTTTATGAAAAACAATATAAGATGGACACAATTAAAGGATTACTGCGATGAGATAAGTGCTTCCGAAGAAAGAATTTTCTCAGTTATTGATGAAGACTACGAAGAATTATCAGTTCTTGAAAGAATCGAAAGAAATAATCAAAAGTTAAAATAAAGGAGAAATTAATGAAATTCAAAGAGTTATTTGATAAAGAATTTCTTTATGAAAGTAAAAAGGAAGATAAAAAAGCAACTAAAATTTTTTATAATTTTGATATAAATATAAAAAAGAAAGAAGAGGAACAGTCTACCTCAGAAATACCACAGACTGAACCAACTCCAGAGGTAAGTGCTCAGCCAGCTCCAGTAGCACCAGATATGAGTGCTCAGCCAGTTCCAGCGCCAGAAATGAATGCAGGAACACCAATGGCGCCAGAAATGAATACTGGTGTGCCAGATTTATCTAATCTACCACTTGCGTCTGTTGTTACAGAAGATGACGACGATCATGGAGATAATGACGGAAACGTAAGCGTTAATGATGATAACAATATAGTTAGAAAATTTAAAGGCGAAATGCTGCTAGAGAAAGAAGAAATTGATAATATCCAGACTATAGAAGATATAATAAACAAGCTTGCTGAAAACAAAGTAGATGGGGTAAATGTGTTGGATGAGTTTACTTCAGACATACTACAGGTAATGGCAAATCCTGCAACACAAATGCAGCTAAAAGAAAAAATAGATGTAGAAAGTAAAATTTTTGCAGAGATACTTTACGGTAAAAAGCCAGAAGATTCTGTAGGTGTTAGATTTGTAAAAAGAAAAGGCTCTGAAATGATTACAACTTCCATGATGATAGATAATAAAATTGTAAACGCACAATATAAAAAAGAGACATTAGATAAAAGAATAACAGACTATAGAAACGACGAATTTGAAGAGAAATAATAAATTTGATAAGTGACAACTTTAAAAAAATAAAAAGTAAAAAATCAAAAGACAAGGAAATTGCCATTTTAGATACAAGTCTTGGATGTTACTATCTTGTTTATTATGATGAAGATAAAAGAATAAAAAAAGCAAAAATTTTTTGTTATCCAAGAAATGAAACTAATAGTAGCAAAAGAAAGGTAGATAGGCTGGTAAATGCAGAGTTTAAATTATGGCTACAATGCCTTTGGCACTACGGTTATTTAGAAGAAGATGATTATCAACTTATGGAGTTTAAGAAAACACTTGACAAAAAAAAATAATATAGTATAAAATACTTATGGAAGATTTAGAAGAGAATTATTTTAATAATAAAATAAAAACCGAAGATTTACTCTCTGAACTTAAAACAGAGCATAAAACGACTGGGAGTAACTATTTCGATGAAGAGTATTTTGCCGATTTAGTTTTGAATAAATATATGCCTTCAATAGTTAAAGACGAAGAGGGAAAAATTATTTCTTTTGATAAAAAAGCTGAAAGAGAAATTTTGGCAAATATGTTAAAAATAGTAGAAGCCGTTATTAACAAATATGGTATTTGGAGGTTTGAAAGTAGAGAAGTTCTTAGAAGTGAAGGATTAGCCGAATGTTGGAGAAGCTTACCAACATTTGACCCTTCTAGAAAAAAGAAGTTCTTTCATTTTTTAAGCTTAGTAGCAAAATATCATTTAATAAATTTTACAAAAAAAGATAAAGAATCAAGAGAAATGGCGGATGTTTCAATTCAGCCAGATTTAGAGAGTAAAGATTATGTAGAAAACAATTTCTTCTTTGAAGACTTAGAGAACGAATTGTTTAGGATTATTGATGAGAATTTTTCAGACAACGAGGAAAAACACGATAAATATATAAACCTTGCTTCTATACTTATGGAATATATAAAGGAAAACAAAATGATTGTTGGAAAAAATGACTTATTCTCTGCTTTTAGAGAATATGGTTATAAAACAAGTGATTATAAAAAGTTTTTATTAGACTTAGAACCATTTAAAGAAAGGTTATATAGTTTAATATAAAAAAACATCTCCCTCTTTCAAGGCCACCCAGTCGGGTGGCTTTTTTAAGTTAAATATATGGAATATGATTTTATAAGTGCTGTTGAAAAAAGATATAACAACATTCTTTCCTTAGGCGGAGAAAAAGAAAGAAGCTTTTGGCAAAATGTTGGTAAAATAGTAAACAAGCAAGCTTATACGCAAAAACAAGATGAAATTTTTAAAAAAATAATAACCTCAACAAATAAAATAATCAGGGGAGAAAACAAATGACAGAAGTAGAAATGGATGAAGATGAAATAAAAAATGCTCTTGATTTGATAGAGCAAGACGAAATTGTAGTTAAAGAAAAAGCAGAAATTGTTGAACAAGAAGCGACAAAAGAAATTACAATAGATGATATAACAAAAGTTGCTCTTGAATCTTATAAAGATATACAAAAACACTCAGATGAGATTTATGACGCTTTCTATGGAGATGTAGTAACTGGCAGGAGGAGAGATGACACAAGCAAGTTAATGTTAACAGATTCGCAAAGGTTAAAGATAGAATCTATTAACGCTCTTGCAAACTTGGCTAATGCGAAAGCGAGATTAGTTTCAGCCCAAAACAGATCAAGTCAAGGAAATGTAGGAGTATTTATTAACTCTCAAAAAGGGGAAGATGTAGGCATAAACCTTGCGAATTTGGGAGATTAAATGCCTAAAAGAGTGTTACCAGAAGAGTTTAAACAAAGATGTTTAGAAGTTTTTAAAAACTATGATTATTCAAAAACATTATTTACAAGCAGTGCTAATCAAGTTATAAAATACTTTTGCCCAGAGCATGGAGAACAAAGTCAAAGATTAGATAATCACTTAAAATATGGCTGTCCGAGCTGTGCCGAAGAAGAGAGATTTCAAAAAAATAAAAAAGATTTCTTTCAAAAGGCAAAACTAAAACAAGGCAATAAATATGATTATTCAAAAGTAAATTATATAAATGCAAAAACAAAAGTAGAAATTATTTGTCCAATTCATGGATCTTTTTGGCAAACACCAGATAGCCATTTACAAGGTGGCGGGTGCCCAAAATGTGGCGAAGAAAGATCAGCTTTAAGATTAACAAAATTGGAAATTTTGCAAAAAATAAAAGAAGTCCAAGGAGACAAATATAGTTATGCGAAATCAAATTTTGATAATGTAAAATCAGTGGAGGATAAAATAGAAATCATTTGCCCAATTCATGGCTCTTTTTTTCAGCAAATTCATAGCCATTTAAATGGCAGCGGGTGTCCAAAATGTAAAGAAAGTCATGGTGAGAAAAAAATAAGAAAATGGTTAGAAGAAAAAAATATAGAATATATATATCAAAAAAAATTTAAAGATTTAGGTAAGTTATCTTATGATTTTTACATTCCTTCTAAAAATTTATTAATTGAGTTTCAAGGGGAACAACATTATAAGCCAGTAGAATCTTTTGGTGGTTTAGAAAGTTTTAAAAAACAGAGAGAAAATGACTGTAAAAAAAAGAATTATGCAAAAAAGAATAAAATTATGCTATTAGAAGTTCCTTACTGGGAGACAAATTTAGAATCATTATTGGAAAATAAGTTAATATAAAAGGAATATTGATATGAAATTAGAAGGATATACACCAGAGATATTTTTGGAAAATTTCATAAATGATAGCGAGGTGTTTGGAGAAGAGACAACTAAAGCTATTTACGAAGAAATATTTTCAACAATATGTGGTAAAAAGGTAAAACTAGATCATTTCACAGATTTACTTGAGGACTTTAAAGAAGAAGTTCAAACAATTGAGGAAACGCCAGCAGATGACAGATATATTTTAGATTATGCTGCGCAAGCTGCAAAATCACACAGTTTGGCAAAAAATACAGATTTAATAAAACAGGCTGCTGAAACATTAAATGCAACAAAAGGAGCTAACACTTACGAAGCTGCTTTAGCAAGCCAAAAGGCATTGGGAACAATGAATACAATTATTCAAGGCTCAAAAGCAGAAGCTGCAAAAACTGTTGGAGATGTTTCCGCTCAATTAGCAAGTGCCCAAACTGCTGCTGTGCCAGTTGGTGCTGGTTTGTTGGCAAAAGTTTCAGGTTTCTTAAAAGCATTACCTCTTAAGGTAAAATCATTCTTCGGTGGGCTTAAAGGAAAATCATTTAGCGAAATAATGAAACAGGGTATGGCTTGGCTTTCTGCTAACCCAATGCTCGCTCTCAAAACAACTGGTGGTATTGCTCTTGTTGCTTTACTTATCAGAGCTCTTAAAAAACGTGGAGAGCTTAATAAATATAAACAATTGCAAGCAATTTATGATAGAGGTCAATCTCTTAGGGAAGATATAGATAAATATACCCAAGAGGGAATAGCAATGAATAAAATTATAGAAGAATGTAAAACAAATAAAGCTCTTAATAAGCTTATTTTTGGCGAAGAAAAGATTGAAGACAAAAAAAGTTATTTTGGATACTAAGAGGTAATAAATGATTAGAGGACAGATACTTATAACATTATCAGACGGACAGGTTATTTGTTATGCTAATAAATTTTTAACAAAAAAATCTGGCGTAGATGGAGAAGGAAAACCACTAACAGATAATGCTGGGACAAAAGTGGTTTTAGATGTTAATGGAAACCCAGTTTTGGATGAAGAAGGAAACGAAGTTGTAAGAGACGTTTCTACTCCTTTGTTTGAAGGGTATCCAGAGTATAATTATTATTATACTGGTGCTGGTAATGATAAATACGAAAACCAAACTGGTTTAGGAAAAATAAAGGGCGATTTTGATTATCTTACAGAACAACTCGGTGTTGTTGGTAATGATTTGTTAAGATTTCCAGAGGCAGATGAAAATCATGGAGATGTTTTTGAGCTTGTTAGAGCTTCAACTTCAACTGTAAATGGCGTTCCTTCTTTTTCGAAAAAGAAGGTTGCGAATAAAGAAGTTGTTTCTATTACTATAAAAGAAGACTGGGTTACATTTCCATACGGAAGAGAATCTGGGTATCAATTATCAAAAGAGTCTGATAACTTTATGGGATTCCAAGAAAGCAAAGATAGAAAAGAAAGAAAAATGCGCGGTTTGGACTTTGATAAATATAAGAAGAGTGATAATGGATTTATTCCAAATCCAAAATTAAAAATAGAAAATGGAAATTTAGTAGTTGTTAACGTAGATGATTTCGACGAAACAGTTACTACATTTAAACCTGGAATAGGCTACGAAGTCTATGGTAAAAAGAACGGCAAACAATCTGGTTTATCTTTTATTGCTTGCTAAATACTAAGTTAAATATAAAGGAGAATAACATGGCAAATATTCAGAATTTTGAAGTAAACGGTGTTTCATACGCTTACGACACAGAATCAAGAAGTCCTTTGGCAAAGAAGAATATTAAGAAAGCTCTTGATGGTGAGTTGGTTTATAAGATTGACGAAGCAGTAACAGAAACAAAAAAAGTTCCAGTAATCAATGGAACAGAAGTTTCTACAGCAGAAAAAACATTCACAATTAAATCACACGTTTCACCAACAGAAGTTCTTTAATTATAGAATTCTTGCCGCGACGAGATGAAATGAGCCTTCGAAAGAAGGCTCTAATTCGTTACCGAAAGTTAATTAAAAAGGAAAATAAAATGGATTTTAATAATGTAAAAGCAATTGTAGATAATAGAATGTGTGAGCCAAAAGACATAGAAAAAGAGGCTGATAAATTAGCAAAAAGAGCAATTGAAAAAGAGGAAAATCAAAAGAAACCAAAGAAAGATACTCTTAAAGATATGCAGTCTTTAGCAAGTGCAAAAAATCAAGGAACTGCTGCATTACTTAAAACAGTTCAGCAACAAAAAGAAGAAGGGAAGATAGAACCAACAAAGAAGAAAGCAACTAAAAAAACAGTCAAGAAAACAACTAAGAAAGAAGAGAAAAAATAAATATGAATATAGATGAAAAGTTTGAAATACCAGAACTTAAAGCTGTCTATTATAGTAAAAACAATTCGCTAATTTTGGAAAATGGAAATTCAATTATAAATCCAGAAGAGGATTTTAAGTTGTTAGACGAAAAAAGAAGAAGAGAAGACGGAGTGGTATTTACAATTACTCCAAATTCATCTTGCAATTTTAGATGTTCTTATTGCTATGTAAAAGAAAAAACAAGAGATTTTATTTTTGAAGATTATAAAGAAATTGTAGATTACATAAAAAAATCTAATATTGATAAACCAATAAGTTTTCAAATTAGTTTTACTGGAGAACCAATAATTAACCCAGAACAGTTTTTAAGAACTGTTTTTTATATAAAAAAAGAATTTCCAAATTCTAAAGTTCTTTTTATTACAAACGGCTATAATTTACAACTAGAAAAATTTCTTGTTTCTTATAAAAAAATGAATAGTTTTTTTAAGGTTAGTTATGATGGAGAAAAATATCAAAAAATTAACAGAGATAAACAAGAAGTTGTAAAAAATAATATAAAAAAATTAGTAGAAAATAATTTTAAAGTAGAACTTGAAATTACGGTAACAGAAGAAACAGACATATGGGAAGTTGTAGAAGAGTGTAAAAGCCTAGGGGCTTGTTTTGTGAGATTTAATATACTAAGAGACAGGCCAGTAAACATTGAAAAAATAATAAGTAATTTTAAAAAATTTTATGATAAGTTTTATCAAAAAGTTATAGAGGGAAAATGGGCTTGGTTAAACTTTATAAAAACTAACGATATTTGCTGGAAATTGTTAAATAATGATAAGTTTGCCTACTGTGCAATTGACTTTTCAACACTTTGCTTTTATAAAGATGGAGAAATTTACGATTGTAATTATTCGATAGGGCATAAGCCACCAATAGGAAATTTAAGAAATGGATTTGATTTGAAAGCATATGTCGACAATCAATTCGAAAGCGGTTTAAAAAAATACCAAGAGGCAATGGATGAAAATTGCCCTGAGTGTAAGTTTTTAAAGTTATGTGGTGGTTCAGCGACCTTCTGTAGATATGTAAATAAAAAAATGTTTTGTGAACTTCAAAAGTTAGAGGCAGAGTTTGTCTTAAAAACTATTGCTTATATTCTTAATAGTAAAAAGCTAGAAATAGAATATGGTGACGATAAATACATAGATAGCAACGAACTTGGAAAACTTAAATGTTTATTTTGTGGAGATTTTGGAAAACTACAAGGGTTAAAAAAAGAAGTTTATAAATTTTAGGAGGAAATATGTCTTTCTTTAAAAGTATAATTGACTGGTTAAGAAATATAAAATCATCAGTTGTTACAGGTTTTATAAAAACTCGTAATTGGCCTATTGGTGCAATCATTTCAGGAAATTATCAAAACTTCAGGCACGACAGAACCCCTACTATTCTTTATATGGGAACCTATACAGCAAAAAATGGAAAACAATATGCTCACGGCTTTAATCTTCATTATATGGATTTAAACGATTTGCAGTGGCTATTAAGGTTAATCTATATGATGAAACGCGGTGGACAAATTGTAAATCCGAGACAATTTTATTATTATATAAAAATGAATCGTCCAAACATACCAAAAAAATGTTATAGAATTTATCATTTAGGGCTTTGTAATTATTATACAATTTGTCCTGGATTTTCAAATATAAGTGTTAAACAATGTTATTCGGTTAAAGACGGCAGAGATAATTTAATTAAACAGCTAAACCAAATGATAGATAACGCTTATAACCCAAATGGAAATAATTATACAAACCCCTCAAAAGTTGCTTATAACCAAACAGAACTTCAGGAGCATATACAGATGGTTCTTAATACAGTCCGTGTATGGTAGTCACGATTTTTTAGTTCAAAAACATCACGACTGGATGAAAAGAAAATACGCAAAAAAGCATAATATAAAATTACAAAGAATTTTATATAATGAAAACATAAAAGATAAGGTTGAAGAAATTTTAAAGGAGAATAAATGTGGAAATCAAAATTGATAAGAAATTTTTTATTAGTATCGGTATTGTTATCATTCTTTGTGTTTCCTGTTTTTTCGCAGGAAGATACACCAGAGTTAGAGGACTTGAACTTGATAGCAACAGAGTTGAACAGTCAATCAACAACATTGACACCTCAACAGATAAAATCTCAAATGACGCAAACAATCTTGGAGGCATACTCAATTCTATCGGAGACGGGGACAATGTCGCAGTCGAGCAAATCGAAGATGCTACTCTCAAAAATAGAGAACTCCAATCTCTTGTCGATGAGTGTAAGTCAGTTATTAAGTCTAGCCAGAGAGAGCTTGAAAGTCGTACGAGAGGAATCGAAGCAGTTGCGGGAACAACAGACTACATCTTACAGCTTGCTGGAATCAAAGCTGAACAAGATGAACAAACTATCGCAAGACTTACAGAATTGCTTGGACTTAGCAACGAAAGCACTGATAAGCAATAAAGAAGATACCGCGCTAGCAATTGAAATCATTGGTGATATAACAGAAGAAAACAATAAGATTAAATCAGAAAATGATAATTTGAAAAAACTAAATGAAGAATTTAAAGAAGTTGTATTAGATTACGAACAGAAGCAAAAAAGAGCAAATGCTGCTGTAAATATAATAATACCAGCAACAACTGTTCCAATGATAGTGTCTGGAGCCATTCTTATGGCTACAAATAATGATTATGGCGATATGGTTTTATATACTGGATTAGCCTTGTTTGGCGGGTGTGAGATTATTTGGAACGGCGGTCGCTTCATTTTTCATATATGGTAAAGTTAATTAAATAAAGGAGAATAAATATGGCAAACATATCAAGTTTTGAAGTAGATGGCGTATCATATTCTTATGATACAGAAGCAAGAAACCCTTTAGCAAAAATTGCAATTGCAAAAGCAGTAGAGGGTGAATTAGTATATGACGCTAACTCAAAAGCACCAACAGAAATTGTAGGCATCCCAGCAAATAAATTAAAAGCAGTGGCCGAGGATGAAGAACCAGTAGAAGAAGATGAGCCAACACCAGTAGCAACTAAAACAAAAACTGTTTATTTTGATCTAGGTTCTGGAGACATTTTTGTAGTAGAATTAACATATACTGGTGATATAAACGAGCATAATGTTTATTCATTACATCTTAACTACGAGCATAATGGAGAAACTGGTAGCTTTGGAGGAGGAGCTACATTCCAACAGTTCTCTGGTGATTCAGAAACTTACCCAGCTCTTACTCCAGACGAAGGAGAAGAAACTCCAAACATTATAAGCTCTAATGTTGTTTCTAGACCTTCTTACTACGAGGACTACACACTTAACGTTACTTATGAAGAAGACTAATTTGTCTGTTATCATAGTCTTTTGCGATAAAGACTATGATAAACTAGAGCATATTATTTCTTCTGTGGAAAAATATGTTCTAGCAAATCATGAAATAATTCTTGTTGATAATAGAGATAACCAAAAGCCCTTTGAAACAAAATATAAATATGTTTCAAAGGGCAAAAATTGTTATATCCTAGAAGGAAGAAGGTTAGGATTAGATGTAGCAGAGGGCGATTATGTTTGGTTTGTTGATGCAGACGATGATATAATAGATTTTGTAAGAGAAGAAGATTTTACAGGAAGAACTGAAAACATTTTACAGTTTGGCTTTAAAAGACCCGACTCTGAGTTTAAATCAAGTATTAATATAAACAATTTGTCATGTTATGGAACTGGGGTTTGGTGTAGGTTTTACAAAACAGAAGCCTTGAAGAGTTTCTTTAAGCCAATTAAAAGAGACATAGATTTAGTAAATGGAGAAGATAGATTTATACTAAACGCTGTAAGAAGCCTAGATGAAAAAAGTTTTTATATCTTCGATAATAGAAGTGTTTATTTTTATAATTGTGACGTAAGTGCTTTTTATGTTGGCACAAAAGAAAGTCTAGAAAGAGGATTAGTTGGTGAAGAAAATTTAGATTATTTATATTCTTTCTTGCCAGACACAAAATTTTATAAAATAGAATTATCAAAAACAAAAGAATGGAATAAGCATTGTAGATACAAATTATCAAAACTAAGTTAATTGTATGATTAACGAAGGACAATTTGAAACAAAAGCAAAAACATATAAATCAAACATCGGCTTAGATAAAGAGTTAAGAAAATATGGTCTTGACTATAATGGTGGAGACACTATTTATTCTAAAAATAAAACCACTATGGTTTCTTGGAGAATGAACCAAAAAATTATTGATTATCTTAAAAGCAAAGGAAAGTTTACGATGCCAGACTGGAAAGGTAATGAATACTTTTTGGAATATAATTTAAGAACTAAAAAATTTGAAATAGTTAGATTACTTAATAGTATCGGCTGGGAAACAAAATGGTATGACCCAGTTGTTATAGATGTAGAAGATGACCCATTGTTTAAAAGGATTGCTGAAATTGCTGTTTTGCAAAAGAAAAATGCAAACGTAGAACCAAACAGAACTGGAAAAGATATAGAGTCTGTAGCACAATACGCAAATAAGCATTTAAAAGAAGAGGCTAATTACTTTCCTTATTAATTATGAATTTTAACGATTTGAAAGAAAAAGATTTAAGGGAAGAAATCCTTTCCTTAAACGAAGAAAACATTCATGATTTTTTCTCAGAAGATAGAGAGATAAAGACTCTCTACGGAAATGTCGCCTATAATTATATTTATAATCAGGGCGACTATTTCTTATTAGGGGAAGATAAATCATTTTCTTCACTTGAACAAATGGTTGAATACATAAACGAGCAGTATGACGATATGGTAGATTTACCACTCGAAGAAGGACTTGCTTATGCAAAATTTAAATATCGTTCTAAATACCCAAATAAAGGTTATCAAATTCACGACAAACATCCAAAAGTAATAGTTCTTGATAATGATTATATTTATGATGGTAAAGGAAACGTAAAGCCTGGGCGTCATGATATATTGGCTTTTAATTTAAACTATTCTAAGGATAAAAAAGTAGATAAGAAAGCAGTAGACGAAATCGTTTCATTTGCACAATTGCTAAAAAAAGACAAAAAAGACATTTATCAAAGAATAAAAAAATTTTATCCAGAGATAGTAAAAAATAATATAAGATGTTATAAACCACAGCAAATGACTAAACTTAAAAAGAAAGAAGGCTGGTTTTATAAACAATGTAGTGTTGCAGATTTAGCACCAAGTGACGATTGGGAGTGATTATGAAAAAAAAGCAAAATTTAGAAGAAGAAAAACGAAAATTTTTTCAAGAAAGAGAAGAATTTTTAAAAGACAGGGAAAGTTTTAGAAAGAAAAAAACATTAAAAGAATATAATGGTGACTCAGAATATGAAGAATTTGTAGAGTCTGGAGGAATTACCGACGAACAGTGTGATTTTTTAATGGCACATCCAGGACTTGAAAAAAAAGTTATTTCTTTTTTTAAAAAAAATAAAATGTCTTTTTTTGATTTTTTTTATAAATCTCCAGAGTTTAAAAAATTTAATGAAATGATTAATAAAAATAAAACTTTAAGCGAAGAAGTAATTAACGAATTATATCACAGTATAGATGGCAAGTATGAGAAAGATGAATCTAGCTTTTATCATTATACAAATGTTGAAAATTTTCATGGAATTGTAAATAGTTTAGTAAATGGTAAAGGGCTAAGTGGAAGTTTTTTTCACGCCAACCTTTCAAAAACTTACGGCGGAAAGGTAACAAACGAGTTTTGTTTTGTTCGTTCAGATAGAACTCCAGATAACCATCCAACACTTAAATTATCCCCGGAAGCTGGAGATATAAAATTTTCATTTAAAGAAGATAGACTTAAAAATAAATTTGGAAAAGCGAGACCTATACAAGAATACCCAATACAGTATAGATTATTCGTTTTAAAATCTCTGGATAATGTTTACAAAGAAACGGTCGAAAATGGTAAATTGGGAATGCCGCCAGTTTTCAAAAAAAAGTGTGAATATATAAAAAAGAATTTAAGAAAAATGTCTATACAAGAGTTTGAAGAAATTGCAAATTTTTTGGGAAAATGGTGTCCAGACAAAAGAAAAATTAAAGATTTAATACATGACTTTAAACTTTTAAAAAATGACACCTCGAATGAACATATGGAAGTTAGACACAGAGTTCCAGAAGGAAAATTTATAACTCTTGATTTAATTAATAAAATTTATCTACCATCATATCTTAAAGGCAACAAAGAAATAAATGCAGATATTATAAAATTAAGAGGCAAAGGCTTTAATAATATTGTTTTTTACAACTGTAAATATCCAAAGGATCCAGATAAGGACAAGTATTTAAGTTAATTCTATGGACAGCATACTTTATAAACATAGAAGATTACTTACAGAAGGATATAATTTTTCAAATGCTGACGAAGTAATGTCAGCAATCAAAGCAAATCAAGTTGGTGTAAAAGTAAATAACTCATTTAAAGCCGCAATAGAAAAAAATCCTAATTCTTTAAAGAAGACATTAAAACACTTTTTTGAAAAATGTGAACAATTAGGTGTTAAAGAAACAACTTATGGGGTTCAATTGTTATTATCAAAAACAGACTGCTTAAATAATGATGATGACGATGATGACGATGATTATGAAGATTATTATCCAGAAGATAGTTTATTTTCTGATGTTATAAAGTCAGATGGTTTTTATGAAATTCTTAAATCTTATAAAAAACCTTGGGTAAAAGAAATGCCAGCTTTCCAATCTTTAATGGAAAGAAGAAGCTGGGACTCCGCAAGCATTGATACATTACACGAATTAGAGAAAGACATTCAAAGAGAACAGGAAAATCACGGAAAGAAATCAAAAGGAAGCGGAGAAATGCAAGACGTAAAAGTCCTCTATAATGACGGCACTTGGAGACTCTTACAGCCAACTTCATTTCAAGGAGAAAAGGCTGCAGCCTTTTACATCAAAAATGGTAAAGAAACACCAACCGAATGGTGTACAAGATGCGATAATTATTATTATAATCATTATACACAATTTGGACCACTTTATATTATTAGAAATATGAAAAGTGGAAAATCTTATCAGCTTGCATTTACAGAATATAGCGTAGAATTCCTTGATCAAAATGATGAAAAGGGAGATAAAATTACAACTGGAGATTTAAACCCAATCCCAGACAATCTTTTAAAATTAATCAAACATCCAAAAAATGGCAGAACACTGTTAGATTATAAAACATCAAGAAATAAAGCACTTAGTGCGCCAGAAAAGAAAGGTTATTTAAAAACAGATAACGTTGGAATTGGCCCAGGTGATTTTAAATATGGCCCAACAGTACAACTAGATAACAATATTTGTAAAAAAGATATTTTGAATTTTTCTTATGATAGTTTTAGAGATTCTTTCTCTGATTATTTTACAAGCAAAAAACCAATAGAAGTATCTACAAAATATGTTAAAAGACATAAAGCAACAGCTTACTTTATAAAAGGTAAAGAAGATGCCTTAATGGTTTTACAGACTTTAGGTAAAGAAGGAAAATCATTTGTAGATGGAACTATCTTGGAAACTAAAAAATTTCAAGACTTAACTCCTGATGAAAAATATGATGTATATAGAGTTGCTCAAAAAGATTTCGGTGTAACAAAAAGCAGAGAAAGAGCTGAAATGGCCATAGATAGAAAAAATGGCTTGATGAAGAGATATAATACTAAATCAGAAAATATATCACAAGAAGACCATGATAAACTTGTTGATAATATAAACTCTAGATTAGACTTTGGAAAATCTAAATTGTTTAAAGGATTAAATGCCGTTCATATTCCATATTTTGGAAGAACTGGAGAGTGGGGAACTAAGGCATTGTATGGTAAAACCTTAGTAAAAGATTTGAGTCTTATCCCAACAAGAGAGCTAGAAAAAGAACTATCACCTAATATGAGAAATTCAAGTGTTACGGTAATTTTTAAACACTTGGATGGTGAAACTAATCTTAAAGCTACTGATACAGTTACTTGGAATAAAGCGAATGCTGCTATTTTGATAACTGGCTATGGTAATTATGGTTGTTTAAAACTTTCAAAAGAAGAGTTTGAGTTTTGTAAAAAAATTGCTATCGAAATTCAAAAAGAATTTATTAAAGACCCAGATTATAGAAAATTAAACATGCAAAGAAAAATTGAGCAAGAAGCCCAAAGCCAAAAAGAAAACAGAGGCAAAACATTAACAAAACAGCAGCTCGAAAACACAGTCGGAAAAGATATGGCGCATAGATTAACACATCTTGATAATGAAAAACCTGGAACAAGATTCCCAGTTCATGTCATGAAATCAATTAATCAAGCAACTCACAGACCAGATTTGTATGAGGAAGTAAAATACTTTAATTATTAAAAACCTTGGAGGAGCTATGTTATTTGAAGCAGTAGTAAAAACAAATGCAGAATATGTTGGTGGAAAACAATATACATTTTTAACAAGAACGATGATGGGTTACCTACACAATGGAGACTTTTTTGTTGATTTACCACTTACAAAAAAAGATAGTGTTTCTTATTTAGCAAAAGTTAGCGGTCATGAAGAATTACTACCACTTATTGAAACTGCTACAATGTCAAAAGATTTTTCCGAAAGAAATAAAGCACAAAAAGAACTTAATGTAAAATTAGCACCATGTAGAAAATGGTTAAAAGAAAACTTGTATGAAATTTGTTCAAACAGAGAAAAACCAAAAATATCTCAAGAACCACAAACAGGAAATTACATTATTGAATATAGAAGCTTTGAAGGAAAACCATATATAAAAATAAAAGATGATGTAAAAACAAAGCAGTTTAGTATTATAAGTTTTCATGATGAAAGTATGGTTTTAAAAAAGAAAAGCTATAGCGACACTAATTCTTATAAATTTGGTTCAAGAGAAATTAAACAAAAAATAAAAGAAAGAATTCAAGAAGTAAAATAGTATATTATTACCAGATTAATCTAAAAAGTTAATTATATGAACTTTGAGGATTTACTTTTAAACGAACAAAAAAATATAGATTTTGACAAAATATATACAAAACCAGAAGTAGCAAAGATGTGCATTTCTAAATGCAATATAAAATCTTATGATAGAATTATTGAGCCATCTGCTGGCTCTGGCGCTTTTTCTTCTCAAATACCAAATTGCGAAGCTTATGATTTAATGCCAGAAGATAAGTCTATTAAAAAACAAGATTTTTTAAAATTCAGCACAGATAAAGGAAATATACTCGTTATTGGTAATCCGCCATTTGGACACGCAAATGATTTAAGTTTAAAGTTTATTAATAACGCCGCAAAGTTTGCAAGAACTATTGCCTTTATTCTTCCTAAATCTTGCCAGAAAGAAACATTTATAAACAGACTTGATAAAAACGTTCATCTTAGAAGAGTTGTGGAATTACCAAAAAACTCTTTCCTTATTAAAGGAGTTACACCAGTAGATATAAGTTGTAATTTCTTCATTTTTGACGTTAAGAATAAAGAAAGAGTTAGAGCAGAAAAACCAATTACAAACGATTTTAATTTTACAAGAGATAGAGAAGCTGCAGATTTTGCTATTCTTAGAAAAGGTTATAAGGTAGGAAGATTAATTCCAAAAGACGATACTCATTTTTCAGAAGCAAGTAAGTATTATATCAAATCAAATATAGGAAAGAGAGAACTCTGGAAAAGATTAATGACAGTTAATTATCCAGAAGCTGGAATGGCTCTTGGTTCTGATTCAATTTCACAATCAGAAATAATTAGAAATTATAATTTAAAGTTTGGGAGTAAATAATGAAACTAACTTTATATAGAGGAATTAGAAACTATCATCAAACTAAAACTTACGGAACTGGTTTGTGGTTTTCAACTTCTAAACTGGTTGCTTTAAGTTATTCCGATAATGTAATAAAAAAAGAAATAGAAACAGATAATGTTAAAATAATTAATTGCAAGGGGTTATCTTGGAGGAAAATTAATACTGATGAACTTGCAAGAAAATATAAAGATTTTGATGTTATTGTTTTTAAAAATGTTGTAGATATGGGTCCAAATGCAAAAGTTTTTAATCATTTTACACCAGCAAAAGATTCAAAAATGGCTGATTATTTTACGGCAGATACAGTTGTCGTGAACAACAATGATTTAATCAAAGAGGATTATTTCCCTTATTAAGATTAAGTTAATTACATAACAAGGAATGAGTTATATGAAATTTGAAGAAGTGGTAAATATAATAGAAAGCGTGCATGAAGTAAAGAATGGCAAAGGTGTATTAATCTGCGATCTAGATGATTGTTTGTTAAAAGCTGATGGTTCTTTGATTGGTATATGGAAAGAAAAGCCAGGCGAAAAACCAATTAGATTAACAACTGATCAATTTGCTAAAGATCCAGATGCTGCTACTCATAAAGAATGGTTTAATTATAAAGAATTTAGAGACCCTGAAAAAGTTTATAATTCAATAGTAAATGCTTCACCAATGCTTAAAAATTTAAAATTATTAGATGCACACGTTCGTGCAAATTGGGACATTTGTTTTTGTACTGCTAGAGGTTTACAAGATGTTGTAGATAAAGCATTAAAAGTATTTTTAAAATATAGAGATAAAGATGGCAATCTTCAATCAATTGGTGATAGACTAAAATCAGAAATTTCCGCTGCGGTAAATGATGAAATTAAAGCATACCCTGGAGCTACAGATCCAGAAAAGAAAGCAAACGTAATTAAAAATATATGTAAGCAATATACAAAAGCAAAATTTTTGGACGACGATCTTAAAAATTGTAATTTTGTTAAAAGTTTAAAAATTCCTAATTTACAAGTAATTGTTGCTAATAAATAAAACACTACTTACCCGCTAATTAGCGGGTTTTATTGTTTAAGTTAATTGTATGACAGTTAACGATATATTAAATGAAGTAAATGTAGAATTTGGAAACGGACAATCTTTGGCCGTTACTGATGCTCTCAAACAGAGAACTACTTATGATAAAACTGGAGCCAAAGATGAACTTTATACAAAGACGGCAGATTTGGCAACCCGTAGAGAAAATACAAAAGGTAGTGTTGCAAATGTTGTAAACTATCTTAAAAAGAAAGGTGTTTGGGACAAGGTTGCAACTAAACAGAGTTTTAGAACTACAGATTTAGTATTTAAAGCTGATGGCTCTTGTCAGATTAATTATGATGATGGTGGTGGATTTGTAATACCAAAAGAAATTGTAAATGCCGCAACGCCAACAGCACAAAAAACATTTGTTCAGAAATTTAGAGAAAAAATTCAAGCTTCTACAATTACCGAGGATGTATTAGAGGAATTAACTGAAAATAAAAAAGTAAATTACTTCAATTATTAAAGTTAACAAAGAGGACAAATAAAATATGATTACAGAAAAATTTTTAAGGATATTATTAGAAGGAAAACCAGCTTTACAAAGAGATATAATGCTTAAAGCAAAACCATTTTTAAAAAAATATGGAATTGATTTTGATTTAAGTAATTATCAGAATGATGGCTATTTAAGAGCTGGCGGATACAAATTTTGGTTTGACGATGAAGAAAGAGATTTCAGAACAAATGAGCCAAAATATGCTGGCAAAGGTTTTGCTGACATAAGAGAATTGTTAGCATATGCTCTTGATATAAAAGAAGCAGAAAAAGAATACAGAAATACTTGGGGGATTCAAACTTATTTGGCTAGATCAAAACCAAATAAAGGATATAGCAATAATCTTTATAAGAAAGTTGTATCAGAGGAAACTATTGTAGAGGGTTCTCATCACGCAAAATATCCACCAGCAATTAATTATAAATGTGTTAATAATTATTTGATTAAGGCGAGAAAAGCACTTAAAGAAGGAAACATAAAAGAAGCTGAAAAGTGGGCTTGGGAAGCTAATATAACAATGCATGAAGATGAAATGCAAGGGCCAGGAGTTGCTGCTGATAAAAACGCTTATAACATTTTTCACAAGCAGCTTAGCAATATACATAGCGCTATTTTAGCAGCAAAAAAAGCAAATAAGGAGAACAACTAATGAACTATTTTATGAAATGCCAGCTTTTATCTGAAGGGTTTAAGCATGATCAACTTATAGAAGAGGATTGGGAAGATTTAAAAAAAGAGCTTACTGATTTATATGTTGCTGGTAAAATTACAGAAAGACAGATTTCTACAAGATTAGCTAGAGCTGGCATGGGAAGTCTATCAAAAAATGCAGCTTATAAAATTGCAAATGACCCAAGCAATTTACAAAAAAGAGAAGTAGTATTTCAAAAAATAAAAGATGAAGAAGAAAAGAAAGCAAAAGAAAAAGCAATTGCAGCACAGGCTGCTAAACATCAAACAAGAGGTTCGGCAGCTGCAGATTATAACAGTCAAGAAAATATGGAAGCTTGGCTAAAAGCAGCGAATGAATATAGAGCAAAAAAAGAAAAAGAAAGAGCCAGTAAAGGAAACCTTTCTACAAGTTTTGTAAAAGCTTGGAATAACCATCCTGCTACTAAACATATCAAAGCATATCTGGATGAAAATTTTAGCGAAGAAGAAGTTAATTATATAATGGAGAGTATAAGCATGGATAACGAAGAACTTAAATGTTTGTTAGAAGATACAGCACAATATTTATTGGAAAATGGTGGCCCTAAAAAATTCGTTAATGGTTTAAAAAAAGCAGCACTTGGAGTTGCTGCTGGTGGAATTTTAGCGGCTGCTCCTGGTGTTGTTGGTGGTGTAAGAAACGCTAAAGCACAAAGTGATGCTAGAAAACAGGCAGCACAAGAATATCAGATGAAAAAGGATGAAATTAATGCTAAACAGAATGAAATAGCTAGAAAAACAAGAGAAACTGGCATTAGTTTTGGAAATGCTACAAAAGAAGCTGGCAAAGCAGTTGGAAATGCTACAAAAGAAGCTGGCAAAGCAGTTGGAAACGCTGCACAGTCTGGTTATAAAAAGGCAGTGCCTGCTGTTAAAAAATTTGCCAATAAATCTAAAGAAGAGCTTAAAGAACTTTACGAAAAAGGAAAGATTTCTTTAGAGGAATACAGAGCAGCTAAAAAAGCCGCTAAAGAAGCAACTAATGAAACAGTTAATGAAGAAGTAAATTACTTCAACTATTAATAATTAAAATTGCTAATTACAGCCCGTCTAATAGACGGGCTTTTTGTTTTAAGTTAATTATATGACAGAAAAAGAAAGGAAATTTAAAGAGTCTATTTTAAAAAAAATAAAAGACTACGAAATAAAGAAAGACAAAAATACTTATGTTACTTTTAATGATTGTTTAAAGCATGCAAAAAATCAATTTGTAGAAACTGTTTATTATGATAAAACCTCAGAATTAATAGATGTTGGTATAGAAACATATTTATGTAAAAAATCGCCATATTATTTTATTTCAAAGTATTGTTCATTTACACTCCCAGGCGTTGGTGAGCTTCCTGGAAGTAATCTATACTATTATCAAAAAGAAATTTTAAAAGATTTTATTTTTCATAAAAAAGTAGTTTTAACAAAATCAAGACAGACTGGTTTATCTACACTTATGGCTTTGATTTTCTTTTGGAGAATTGTTTTCTTTGATTCTCAATGGGGAGTTGTAATATCTAAAGACGGTAAATCTTCTACAGATGTTTATGAAAAAATTAAAGACAACTTTAAAAACATCCCTTTTTGGCTTGGGGTAAAAGATGTTATAAATAATCAAAAAGGATGTAAGTTTAATAATAAATCAAAAATAGATACATTTGCAAGATCTAAGTCTGCTGGTCGTGGTACTTCACCTACTATACTTTTACTTGATGAGTTTGCTTTCTATCAGACAAAAGGTATTGCCGAAGGTATTGTTTCTTCAGTTGTACCATCTGCAGCTAAAACGGGTGCTCCTATATTTATAGTTTCTACACCAAATGGAACAACTGGCGAAGGACAACTTTATTACGAACAGGTTCAAGAATTAAAGAATTGCGGTGGGTATGACCCAATGACAGAGGCAGTTCTTTATGATGTTCAGTGGTGGATGTGTCCAGATTACCCTACAATTACACCACATAAAGGCTATAATGATAAATTAAAGTATTTTGAAGATAGAGATTATTGGAATAATCCTGCTGTAAAAAAAGAAGCAGAAGAATTCTTTAAACCAATTGCAGAAAAACCAAAAGAAAACCCTTGGCTTGCTTATCAGTTTAAAACTTCTGGTGAAGTAAAATACCGTCAGGAAATCCTTCAAGACTTCGTTGTAATGGGAAACTCCGTATTCTCAAAAACAGTTTTGGAAAAGGTTCAAGAAAAAGTTTTAAACCCTGTAAAAGAAGGAGATCTCGGAACAAGAAACTGGAAGGGGTTATGGTATTGGTTGTTGCCAGAAAAGGGACACAGATATGGGGTTGGTATGGACGTTGCAAAAGGAACAGCAGATGACTCTACTTCTATACAAGTAATTGATATAGATAGCGGCGAACAGGTTGCAGAATACCTTGGTAGAATTTCTACAAAAGAGGCTTCGAGATTAGTGCACGACCTTGCAAAATTTTATAATCATGCATATGTTTATGTAGAATGCAACTCCATTGGAGAAGCTGTATTTAATGAATTATATTACAGCTATAATTATGAAAATATGTATAAAATGAAAAAAATCAATAAGCACGATAAAACTATGGTTTGGACTGGCTGGATGACAACAGTAAAATCTCGTGAAATGATTACTGATTGCTTTATTGATTATATGTCTGATGATGATTATTGGCCACTATTCCATCCACATTCTCAACGTCTTGTTGACCAAATGAAAACTTGGGTTTGGGCTGGTGGAAGACCAGACCATACGGAAGGTTCGCATGACGATGATATAATGGCTATGGCTATTTTGCTTTATAATATACCAAAAATTAGGCAAATTATACCAAAAGACGGAAATAATAAAAAAGTTGCTTTTATAGATGATAAAGGTAAAGAAATTTCTATTGGTGGATATAATGAAGAATATGACAGTGCCTATGAGGACAAGAAAGAAATGGCCATGGATAAAATTAAAGAAAATCTTGGTTTGATAAATACACCATTCGAGGACGACGCCTTAAGTATTTACTCTTGGCTCATAAGTTAAATTGTATAAGTAGGAGAATTAATAATGAATATTGACTTAATTTTTGAAGCGGTTAAAGAAGACCCACAAACATATAGAGACTTGGCAAAATTTGCAAGAGAAAATCCAAGACCAAAGGCAAACCCAGTCGCTGCAAGATTTGCTGCAGAGCAGGCGAGAAAAGATGCACACAAAGGAGCGGCAGCTGATTCAAGAGATATTAAGCGTGTTAGTGATTATGATAAAGTAGGCGGAGTCACAACTATTGGCGATATTGCTGCAAGATATGATAAAGTAAAAACACTTAGAAGAGAGCTTGCACTGGCAGTTCTTAAAGTAGAAAGAGCACTCTCTTGTCAAACAGAAGATGGACATGATATGAATGAAAAGAATGTTCCAGCAGCAGTTAATAAAGCCGCAAGCGAACTTTCAAATAAAATTAAGGAAGTTGCAGCAGCAAAAGCTGTTAATTCTGGTGCTCTTAACTATTATAGAGAGTTTGTAAAAGATTGTAAGCAGAACATTGACCTTGAAGATGAAGTAGAAAGAAATAGCACAGTTAGAGATGTTGTTCTTAACACTAAGAGATTTGGGCTTGACAAATATATCAAAGACTCAGATAGCCCAGTTCCACTTAACACACCACATGGAACAGATAAAGCCGCTTGGTTGGCAAATGTTCATGGTGAAAATGGTGAAGATAAAAGAGACCCAAAACTTAAAAAAGCAGATAAAGAAGTAGAAGATGCTTCATATGCAAAAATGAAAGAAATTGCATCTGCTTCTGAAAGACTTAGAGATAAAATAAGAAAAGGAGAAGAGCCAGAAGGAACTTCTATTAAACAGTTGATAGATAAAGAAAATGCCGAAAGAAAAGCAAAGGGAGAAACTGTTTCAAGTAGATATACAAATACTTTCCAGGATATGGCTTCAAAAGCAAAACTCGAAGCAGTAAATATTCCAACAATGACAGAACGCCCAGTAGAAGGTTGTAAAAATGTTAAAGAATTGGTAAAGAAATGGACAACTGAGAAAAAACCACAAGCAGGTCAAATTGAAATTGTATTCCGTGGTTCAAGAGGAAACTCACAAGGAAATGGTGTTGGTGCACATAACAGCAATAATGCAGCTACAAAACCAGTTGTTTATATTGGTGGAAACTATTACCAAGTTCCACAAAATGATTTATTTACAACAGCGAAAGGTGGTATAGCACTTCCTAATTCTCCATATGTTGGCTACACAAAGAAAGCTTACAAAGATAAAAAGCATGCAGATATAGTAAACAAATTAAAAGTTCACGCTTCTGTTGTAACAGAAGAAACTAATTTTTTTGATTATTAATAAACAAAAGCCCCGAATTTCGGGGCTTTATTATTACATAGTTAAAGCCCCTGATCTAAATAAATGCATTACTGGTCTTGCTCTTGACAGCAATTCTTCTTTTGAAATTAAATTATCGTTTCCGCTTACATTTTCATATTGTTCCGTTTTAAAATTAAATCTTCCATATGTGTTATCAATAATAAAATTTACAACGGTGTCTGGTGTTAAATACTTACCTTTCCATTGACAACCAACAATAGTAATATAATGCCCAAAACCGCCGAACCTTACAGAAGTTACAACAGGTAGTCCAATTTCAAGCTGCATGAGAACAGTAGCTATGTGAAAAGTGTTTGATAAATATGTAGCATAATGTTTATTATTTATATTTTCTTCTGTATAACCAAGAAAAGCGTTTGTTGCGAAATTCATGACATCATGAATTTCGTTTGGTGGATATGATTTTTTACAATCTACTTCCCACAATTCTTGACCTTCTTTTTGCAAAGATTTTGCTTCTTCAACCCAGTTTCTATACATATTTTTATATTTTTTTTCGTAGTATTTTAAAACATTTTCATTGGTTCTGGTAAATTTTAAAAGTTTGTCTTCTGGTTGTTTTAATTCTGGAAATTGCTTGTTGTTCCACTCCCACCCTGCATATTCAAGAGCTTGTATCATGTTAGTTGGTCCGCAGCTAACATGTGACAATAGCTCATTATTTCTTTGAGAGTAATTTTCAAAATTTTTGCTAATGTTTATTTCATTAAGCGTTGCCATTGTTATCCTCCATTAGAAGCTCATTCTCATCTTCTATCTTCCTTGGCTGTTGCTCTGCGAATTGAGTTTGCAGTTTTGAAACAACTCTGTTTGTTTGATCATTTAATGCGTTTATTAATCTATTAACCTCGTTAACTGACAACTTAAATACATATTCGTTTTCTTCCATTGCTATCTCCTTTTAAAAATTATAAATAATATACATTTTTTTGTCAAGTTAAACTTATGAAGAAAGAATGCGAAGAGGAAAGAACTGCTTTTTTATCAATAACTGCTGACAACAAAATATCATTAGGTAAGTGTTGCTTATGCGAAAACCTTTTAAAAATTCCAGCAAATTTATTACTGGAATCTGAAAATATTGTAGGAACAATAAATAAGCTGATGTGTTACAAAAAAACAATAAACTTTGATACTACTGATAAAACAGCTTGCAATGGTAAAACAGAGTGTATATTTGAAGATTTTAATTTAGATACTATAAAAATAAATGTTTATGGATGCAATCTTAATTGTAAAATGTGTGGTGCCTTTAGAACAGCTGCGCCTGGAAATTTTTCTTTGTATTTTAAGTTGCTGGAAAAAGTAAAGGGAAATAAATTGAAAAGATTAATACTTAACTCACATGGTGAGCCCTTTTTAAAAAAAGAAGAAACTTTTAATTATTTAAAATCATTAACAAAAGATGACTTCGAATCAGTGCTTATAATAACAAATGGAATGTTAATTAATGAAGAGGATATTAAGTTTCTTAGCAGCCTAGAAATAAAAATTTGTGTCAGAGTTTCTAACGATGCGATAACAAAAGAAACTTATGACAAAATAAGAATTGGTGGAGATTTTGATAAAGTTGTTAATAACACTATATTGTTAAAAAAATATGGCATACTTGAAAATATTAATGTTGTCATACAACCTTCAAACGCTGAAGAAGTTCCTCTAATGGAAGATTATTGGAAAAAGTATGGAATAAAAGTTCATTTTATTCTTGTGAGGGGTATTTCTGAAGAAATTGTTCAATTTAATAAAGATATAAAAGACGAAAAAATTTTAAAAGATTTTTTCAAAGAACACGGTAGAGAAATAGAGTAAGTTAAGTTAACTCTATGAGAAACTTAATAAAAAAAATACAAACGTTTAAAGGACCAGTTCTTATTTTTGACATAGATACAAAAGACGATATAGCTGATTTACCAAACTCAACAACTGATCCTTCTTGCGTTCAGGGTAGTATTGCAAATTGTATAGAAGAAGGAAAATCTTACGTTTTAGATTCAAAGGATAATTGGACACCTGTAAATAGATTTATAGACTATTGGGAGATGTAATATGGCATATAATTTATTAAAACAGGTAAAAACATTTCATGGTAAACTAAATTGTTATGTTATTGACAACTTGGATGATTTAGAAGCTTTATCAGCAAAAGAAGATGAAATAATTGGTTGCCGCGCTTTTTCTATCTCAAATGGTAAATTTTATATAATGAGTTCGCAAAAAGAATGGCGTGAAGCAATACCAGTATTTAACAACTCTTTGCAAGATACAATTACAAGAAAAGGTGTATATACTTGGACATTCGACCCAACAGCTCATGATGGCATACAAGAGATAGAAGTTGAATTTATCCCAACACTTCAAGAGTTTGAAGAAACAATTACAAGAAGCGGAGACTATACCTTTAATTACGACAGAGTAGATTATGATGGGTTTGATGATATAACACTTCATGTAGAACCAACACTTCAAGAAATAGAAGAAGATATAGAAGAAGGTGGAGATTATGAATATACTTTTGATCCAGAAAACTATGATGGTTTAAGCAAAGTAACACTACACGTAACAGCAAACGGAAACGGCGATAAAGTAGCAGTAGACTTTACAGATGAAGAACCAGATTATTTAATTAATAAAATAGCTACAACAGAAGGTTCTGGTATTAAAATCGCTTTTGACCCAGAAAGTGAAGAAAAGCAAATACTAATTTCATATTCTCCTGCAGATTTCGAAACTGATTACTTGGAAACTTTGCCATTAGCAAGTATACAAGGTGAAGATGTTCCAACTTACCAATCTGGTTCTATTACACTTATAGGTAGTTCTTTTATCCCTTCTAACGGATTTTCATTTGCCGAAGGCCACTCTATTTTTACTGCTTATTCTTCAGAAGGCAATATGACAAATTGCAGGTTTTTAATTTTTAAAATTAATCCAGATAATTCTGCAACTGTTATTGCTTACTCAGAATTATTTAATATGAATGCCGTAAGAAATAATAACAAAATTCAAGCACTTTGCGAGCATGCGGTTGAGAAAATAAAAGCTGGTGAAAGGTATTATATTGGAATTGCTGGAACGGCAGTAACAACAGACTGGGCCAAAATGATGGGCTATAGAGCCTGGGCAGCTCAGGACATTGAGATAACTCCACCGTTTAATGTTTATTCTACTAGACATATTGATATGAACGACCCTCTGATTACATTAAATGCAAGCGATTTGATAAACAACGGAGCTTTTTATGTTTATTATTCTATAACAAAATAAGTAGGTAAAAAATGAAAACTGATGAAGATTCTGGTAGATTTAATTATTTATATGACGCAATAAATGTAAAAAACCTTACAAAAGAAGTAATGGATGTTCCAGTCGAGCAAAATGAAAGTTATGATTTTGCAAATGTAAACTATGGTTTTTCTACTTCTTTGGATAATAATTATGGAAAGTATTTAAGTGCTGGGGTTGTTTTTGTAGCAACTGCAAATTCTTATGTTGCTACTGGTAGGTTTTTGCAAGTTCAAAACTCTAATGATATATTTAGAATAAAAAATACTGGAACACTAAAAATAACAATTTATGCTAGTTCTACTTCTAATGAAAATAGTAGAGACTTGATTTTAAAAACTGTAGATAACAAAGAGTTAAGCACAGTAACAATTAGTCCAGGTGGTGGCGCAAAAATTGCAGTTTTCACCACTTCTGGCGATAAAGATTTTATAATTGCTTCAAAAGGCGGTGCAATTAGAATTTATAGTTTATTAATAGAAACATTGGAGCCAAAAACTATAAAAAAATTAATTTTAAAAATAAACCATTCTGAAACATTCTTATCAGAAGTTGAAACATTTTCTCAGGCAACTGCGGCCAGAGATAATTCTTATTTTTCAGGTGTAAGTGGCTATACATATTTTACAAGGTTAAATTTTTATGGAAAGTTTAAAATGACTCTAAACACCCAAGTTGTTTTAGGCATAATTAATGAAAATAATGTAAATTGTAAGGTAAAAATTTATAGAAGAATTCAAGGAACAAACGCTTTTAGATTGGTGGCTCAAACTGATACAAGCAATTCGCAAAAAAAAGCAATTACTTTTGTAAACGAAGATGAGCTAACTGGGGAATACGAATACTATATTGGTGTTTTTTCAAATAATTCAACTATAAACCTAATGGGTTTTAATAATGAAGATGTTGCTGAAAAAATCTCACCACCAATAAGTTTTAGAACCGTTGGGGAGCCTGGGGAATACTTTTCAACACAAGATATACAAAGTAGTTATCAAACTTTTTCTATAAAGGTTCAAACAATTGAGGAGGAATAAATGCAATTTAATAGAGAAGAATATCTAAAAGGAAATTTTGACACAAAATCTTCCACAGAAAGAAAGAATGCTTATTATGCAAATCAACTAATTGGTTTAAGTTGGAATAATTATATAAAAAATTATTTTAAAGATTGTATGGGTGATGCAATAGGAACATTTGAATATGATTATCAGTTAGTTATGCCTTTTGCAACTGTTGGGGTATTAGTAGATTTCGGATTGTTTAAACAAGCTGCAGAATACTTAGACAGCTTGCAATCTAACAATGAAGAGTTTAACTTTAATAAAGAATTATGGGTTGAACGTCTTTTATCAGCTGATGACCATTATTATCAAAAGGAACATAATCCAGATTATATTACATTCACAACAAGAACTATGGCTGAAAAAAACAAACCTGTTGAAGAAACTCCCCTAGATTTAACAAAAATTGAAAATAATAATGTAAATGATTTAGAAAATGACGAAAACAATATAAAACCTGTAGAAATTAAACAAGAAATTGATGAAAGCGCCACAAATAACGGAGAAATTATAGAAGGAACCGATGACTGAAACTAAGTTAATTTTACAAGGAAGAAATCAATGATTATAGATGGCAAAGAGGTTAACATAAATTATAGAGCTGCGCAAGTAATTCAAAAGAAGATAGATTTACAGCAAGAGGTTCCAGAAACAGCAAAAATAGAGGTTTCCCCAAAAGATTTAAAAGAACTAAATCAAACACTTAATTCTTATAGTGGTTATGAAAATCAATATTTTGGAGATGCTTACGGTCAGCAAAATAATGTTTTAACAACTGGCGAAGGCGTTCAGGAAAATAGATATAATTACTATGAAACTTTTGAAGAAATGGACTCTTGTCCTTTTCTTCATAGAGGGTTGCAAGTAATAGCAGACGATGCATGTCAAAAAAACACAGATGGAGATACTGTAAAAGTATACTCAGATGATGAAGATATAAAGGACATTCTTGAAGAGTTATTCCACGAAAGATTAAATCTCAATAAAGAGCTTTGGTCTATTATTTTTGAAACTGCAAAAAAAGGTGATAACTTTTATGAGGTAATTCCAGATGATTATGAGCACCCAACAATGGTTGCAAGAATTAGGTATCTTGAACCACATAAAGTAAACAGAATTGAAAAAAATGGAAAGCTTGCTTTCTATACATATAAAACAACATTGGATTCTAATAATGATTATGCTACAGGTGTAGATAATAAAAAGCAACAAGAAGAAGTAATTTACAAGCTACAACCTTGGCAAATAATTCATTTTAAAATAGCAAATAAAAAATTTGCCCCATATGGCGGCTCTTTACTAGATCCAGGTATTCAAACATATAGAAGATATACAATGCTTGAAGACGCCATGATGATTTATCGTATTGCTCGTGTTCCAGAAAGACACGTTTTTAAAATTGATGTTGGAAACCTTTCTACAAGTGAAGCAAATAGGGCAGTTGCAAAAATTAGAGATAGTTATCGTTCTACACAAATAATGGATGATAAAGGAAGAATTAATAAGCAAGCAGCTGCTTTGTCTTTGACACAAGATTATTTCGTTATGTCAAGAGAGGGACAGGCGGGAACAGAAATCACAACACTTGCTCCAGGAACTGCTTTAAATAACATTGATGACATTAGACATTTTAGAGATGAGCTTTTATGGACACTCAACATTCCACCAGAGTATTTAGGCTTTACGTCAGACCAGGGTGGTTCTATGGCAGGAAAGGGTTCTCTTGCTATGCAGGATGTTAAATTTGCGAGATTTGTTGAGCGTATTCAGTATTATATAGAAGAAGGTCTTACAAAAATTGCAGCTATTGAACTTTTCTTCAAGAAAAAAAGAAAAGCGGATTTAAAAAATTTTAGACTTGAATTAACACCTCCTTCAAACGTTAAAGAGATTATGGATATAGAATACCTTAATCAAAAAATCACCCTTATTTCTGCAATGCTTGGAACACAATTATTCCCAAAAGATTTTATTCTAAAATATGTAATGAAAATGTCAAAGAAGGAAATTGCAGATATAAACCTTCAAAGAGATATAGAAGCCTCTTCGTTAGCAGCTATGCAAAATGGTATGGGTGGAGATATGAGTGGAATGCCAGTAGCCCCAATGGGTGGAGATATAGGTATGGGTGGAATGCCAGCCGCTCCAATGCCAGCAATGTCTGTTGTTACTGAAGAACTTACACCAGAAAAAATGGTAAAAGTATTTGGAAAAGATGTCTTGATTGAGCATAAAGAAGATTATTCTAAATTAATGACAGCTTTGGAAGAATATAAAAAAAGCGTAGCAGAGCAGAAAGAAAAGCAGCTGGTAGAAGAAAGTTTGTCAAATAATGAATTCCTAAATAAAGTAAAGGATTTATTAATTGAAGATTCTACTGAAACTACTAATACTGTTGCTTCTTCTATCTATTATGAAAATGAGCTTGGAGGTTTAAACTTTACTGACAAAGAGTTTTCAGTTTATGGTAAACCAAAGAAAAGAACTGGTCCATCTTCTAAGAAGTCATCAAGATTAATAACAGAGGAAATAACAAAGAAATTAAAATAATATGAAAAGTAAAAATACAATTTGCGAAATTTTAAACCGTCTCGAAAAGCAATTGCCAATCATAGAAGAAGGAGACATTATTGAAACTTTAAGGACGGAATACCCAAAATCCAGCGAAAAGAGAGAAATAAAAAACATTATTTTGGAAGGTGTTGAAATGACGGCACCGTTTGCAACTTCAAGAGAAAGCAAGGAGATGCTAAAAAAAGATAAGTCAAAACTTGTTCAAATTTATAAGGATTTGGAAAGGGGTGACATTTTATCAGTAAAAGCAGTTAATGACAATAAAATTGTTGTTGAAAATTTATCAATAAAAGAAGAGTTTAGAAAAGATTTTGAAATTGAAAAACTTGATGTTATCAAGGGAAGATTTAATGTTGTAAAACGAAAATCTATTGATTTAATCAAAACATTAGAAAAATTAACGGTTAATTAAAACATTTCGACTAACAAAATCATTTGATAAAAAATAACATTCTTCTAGTTGCTGGTCTGCATTTAGCCCAGCCCAAAGAATGTAATAAAAGTTTTGCCTTTCAGAGGGTACGGAAACATAAGCAGAAGTTCCGCGTTTTTTTATTATTTGAGCAGCGGCAGCTGCTAGGGTGTTTCTATGTATTTCTGGTATTTCTTCTAATGTTATTTCACGAGTCATAAATAAATTATATTTCGCGATTCTTTTTTGTCAAGATATAAGTTAATTTTATAGTAATTTAGGAGATTATACAATGGAGATTACAAACAGTAAGTTGTCAAATTATATTCTATACAGTAACAAAAATCTGGAAAAACTTTGCCGCTCTTTGATTAACGAATCTGCTAATGCGGTTCTTCTTGAAAGTTATAACGATAAACTTCTTTTAGCAGACCATAATAGTGGTGCTATTTACTTAGCAGATTATAACTTTGATGGTAAAGTTCTTACAATCGAAAACTATGAAAATGTTGATATTGTTAACGACAATTCACAGCTTAACGAAGCAATTAATAATTATTTTAAAGATGATAATTATGACGTTGCTTTAATTGCAGAAGCTTATGAAAATGATTCAGAAGCAATGAACACAGAACTAAACGATAGTATCGTAGAAGCTCTAGCATCAAAAAGAAATGATGTTATAGATTATACAGAGCTTTATGGAATTAATGAAGAGCTAGAAGAAATCACAGAAAAGCCTTTCTTTAATAGATATAAAGAATACCTTATGGAATCACCTACTAATTCTATTAAGTTTTTTGACTGGGAAAACCCTATAAGAGTTTCACTTATTGACGAAGATGCAGATAGAACAATTGTTTCTAATGCTAAATCAAAAGCTGCAATGCTTTCAAAAAATAAAGAATTTAAAGAAAACTTCATTAGTGCAGCAAGAGATCTTATGGAAGGCGATGATTATTCTATGACAGAACTTCTTTCAAATAATTCATCAATTCTTGCATTAGAGGGTGTAGAATTTAAAGAATTTGTTGGTTTAACATTGGTTAGCGATAAAGAACTTTATGAAAACAAAGCAACAATTCTTGAAAGCATTAAAGACATTGTTTCAGAAGATGAGTATCTATCAGATATGAAAACTTTGTATGAAGAAGAGGGAGAAGAAGAAGGTGCTGGAGATTCAGACGCTTCTCTTGAAACTTCGGATAAAGACATAGACGCTTTAAAATCAGCACTTGATAAAGCACTTGAAAAAATTACTGATGAAAAATTAGTAGCAAAAATTAATGCTTTGAAAGACGCTTTGGATACTTCTAAAGATTCTGGAACGACAGACGTAGGAACAGTTAAAGAGTGTGTAGAACTCTTAAGTTTCTAATTTATTAAATGGTTTATTACAGGCTGGGTTAAATACCCAGCCTTTTTTATTGTTGCACCGTCCAGACAAAATTGTCGTAAGTCACGACAAAAATGTCCGCTCTACATAATACTATTAGTTAGTTATAAAGTTTCAAGTTAATTTTAGGAAGTTTAAAATGATAGCATTAGATATAATTAAACAAGCAATTGAAGGTAATACTCAGAAACCATCAATTAGCTCAAATATTATAAAAAAACTAGCAATGTCAAAAATTAATACTTTAAGTGTTAACTGTGATTGGCAATTAAGGGATGAGTTTAGTAATATATTAAGTTCAAAATTACCAGATGAAGATAAAGCAGATTTGTTAGCAAATCTTAAGTCTTTGGCTTATGAAACATATAACAAAATGAAATCGGATATAAATAGTTTATTTGGTGAAGAAAAACAAGCTTCTGTTGAGGTAGATAAACAATCTGGTGAAAAAGAAGAAATAGCAAAAGCTCCAGAAGGTGCTTCGGAAGAAGAAGCCCAGGATGATCCAAAAGATGAAAAAAAGACACCAGCAGAACATGTAATTGAACAAAAGCCTGGTCAATCAATTTTTAATTATTAAGGAGTAATTATGACAATTGAACAAATTTTAGGAAGCACAAATTCTGCTGAAGAATTAAAAAATAGGTTTTTAATAAAAAGTGTAAAATCAAGAGCGTCAAATGTTTTTAATGCAATGTCTATGAGATTTATGGAAGATGTTCAAAGAATTGCAATGGGAATAGCAGATAGTTCACTAGCAACAGATGGAATGACATGTTGTTGTAAGTGCGACTCTGAAGAAAACTCTGAAAAAATACAATTTTCAGAAGAAGAAAAAGTAGAACTTTTTAAGGCTTTAAAAGTGGCAGCAGAAAACGCTTTGGAATTATATAAAAAAACAATAGATTATACATTTGGCGATAAAACAGAAAAAGTAGAACAACCAAAAGTTGAAATTGAAGTTACTTCAACTCCAGTTCAAGAAAAAGAAGCAAGTGTTCAAACAAACAATTATTTTGGGTATTAAAATGAATTTTGAAAAAGTTGTAGAGATAACAGAAAGTATAATCCTCGAAAAAAGATCTTATAAACATCGTCAAGGATATAAAGGAAACGAGAAAGGTTCTTATATAAATAAAGGAAAAACATACTGGGATTATTCAGGAGGAGCTACGCCTGGAAATGAACGCCTAGTTACACAAATACAAAACAAATGTCTTGTAAAATTTGATACTCACGTATCGAGAGAAAAAATAAAATCTTTTTTAAAAACAGAGGGAGCGCAAAAATGCTTTGATAAACTATCTTCAATAGCTAATTCAAAATTTGGAGAAGATGAAAATAATGCAAAGTGGAAAGCGTATGTATATGGAGGACTTGCGACTGCGGCATCTAGAGCTGTGTCAAAGTCAAAAGGAAATGCAAGAGCAATAAGTAATGTATTATAACTTAAAGACTGGCTTAGCCAGTCTTTTTTATTGACAAAATAGCAAAAAGATTCTAAAATAATTTAGTTATGATAGATATAGTTTTAACTGATGCTACAATTCAAATAAGTGGCGACGAGCACGATTTAAAAAAAATAAACAAATTTCAAACATATGATGATAACTCTTTATGCTTTTCAAAAGGTGGTTATGACATAACAAAATTAAAACATGTTCCACTTATGAAAAATATAAAAGGAAGATTGGTTGGTTTTGCTGGTTTGACAAAAGAAATAATTTTATTTTGTCAAAATAATAATATAAAAATAGAAAACTTTGAAGATAAAAGAACACACTTTGATTTCCAAACGAAAGAATGGACTGATGATGAATTAAAATCTTTTTTGCCAAATTTTGACTATGTAGAACATCAAACAAGGGCATTAAAAGCGTTACTTAAAACAAACAAAGGGATTGTAATGGCTCCGACTTCTGCAGGTAAATCCTCTATTATGGCTGCATGGTTAAAACTTACAAATTTACCAACATTAATTTTAACAGATAGAGCAACATTGGGAGCTCAACTTGCTCAAGATTTTAGAGACAAAGGAATCGATTGCGGATTTTGTTCTGGTAATGGTGTAAGGCAGGGTTATTGTATGGTGTCTACAATTCAGTCTGTTAAAAAATTAGATGTTTCAAGGTTTCAAATGGTGTTAGCAGATGAAGTTCATAGACATTCTTCAAAAACATTTCAGGATTTTTATGCTTCATTCGGGTGTCCGTTAAAATATGGTTTTTCTGCTTCTCCTTCGAACGGTAATTTATTAGATTTTGCAAAAATAAGACAGCAATTTGGTCCTATAATAATTCAAATAAAATCAAACGAATTAATGGATAATGGGGTAATGGCAAAAGCAAAAATAAACTTAGTAAAGGTTGATTGTCCAGAAACATTTGATTATCCTTCAGCTAATGATTTGGGGATTGTTCATAATAAAGTAAGAAACGAAGTTATAAAAAATATAGTTGAAAAACATAGAGAAGAAGGATATATTTGTATTCTTGTAAGTATTTTAGAGCATGGAAAGGAATTAAATGAAGTAATTCCTGGCTCGGTTTATTTAAAAGGAGAAGACCCTTTAAATAAAAGAATGGAAGTTATTAATAAATTTAATAATGGAGAAATTCCAGTATTGATAGGAACAAACATTTTACAAGAAGGTATTTCTATTTCGAATATGAAAACTTTAATAATGGCAAGTGGCGGTAAAGCAGTAACCGCTACAATTCAGCGTATTGGTAGAGTTTTAAGAATCACAAAAGAAAAAAAACAAGGAGTTTTTTATGATTTTGTAGATATGAATAATAAATACTTATATAAACACTCAAAACAAAGATTAACACTTTATAAAAAAGAAGGTTATAATGATATAACTTTGCTAGACGCTAACTTGACAAAAATTAGTCCATAATATATAATTTAATTATGATAAAAACTTATAGAAGTAAAGAAACAATTCAAGCCCTTCTTTGGTCTGGAAAAAATAAAGAAGAGCTTGAAGATTTTGTTGGCAAAGAAAATCTAGAATGGACTTTATCTACAGTAAAACCACCAATACCAGATATAATAAAAATACCAAACAAAAAAATAGAAATCGGGTGTTTCATTGTAAAAAACGATGAAGATTACGAAGTAATGGACGCCGACGATTTTCAAAAAAAATATGAAGAAATTTAAGGAGTAAATATGGAATTTGTTAAAAATAATGTAAAATTAATTGACTTAGCATCACCCGGAAGAAAAATCGAATATGCGGGCAGAGTATGTTATAAATCACAAGATAAAATTTCGGATGGGTCTTATGAAAGATTTATAAAAAATATAGTGAACTCTCGACATTTGAGTGTTCTCGAGCATGAAAGAAAAATGTTTGCAATCCCAGCAGATGTTTTTTGCGAAAATTGTTATGAAGAAATGTTTGAGTTTGAACATTATTTTAATATAAGTGTAAATACAAATGGAATGCCTTCACATTTTTTTGTTTCTGGAGATATAAGAGCTTGGTATGAACTACTAAATGGGGCAAAGTCGATAATGTATCAAGAAGAAACAAAAGTTTTAAAAAATTTCTTGCGTAAAGACTATCCTTATTTGTTTGAGATTGATGAAAATGAAGATGTTAGAGATGATAACATTCTTTATGATTTAGACGCGGAAAAAATTTGCGACGATTTATCAATGCATAAGGCTTACACTTTTGAAATTGTAGGAAGTCGTTCTTTTACTCATCAGATTGTAAGACATAGAAGTTTAAGTTTTTCTCAGGAAAGTCAACGCTATTGTAATTATAGCGGTAATAAATTTAATCACTCTATAAGGTTTATAAGAAGTGAAAGTGTAGACGAAAGCGTATTAAAAATAGTAGAAGATTCTTATTTTAAAGCGATTGAAAACGGTGCAAAACCAGAAGATGCAAGGCAAATACTCCCAAATTGCGCCGCTTCTACAATAGTTGTAACTGGAACAATTGACGACTGGAAAAAATTTTTACATCTTAGAGTAGATACTCATGCTCAAAAAGAAATTAGAGAGATAGCAGAGTCTATTATGAGTTATCTTCGCTTGACAAAAAAAGAAATTGGGCTTTAAAAAATCGAAGAAGGTGCTTTTTTTATTTTTTTTAAATTTTTTAAAGGAGAAACGAGATGTTAAGAATTTTTTATGCTAGTAAGACAAACGACACAAATGCTAAAAGAAAAAACAAACTTATTGCCGAGGCCGCCAAACTAACTATAAAAACATATGGCGAAATAGAGGTTTGGTCTTCTAAAACCGAAAGGTTAGAGGGGAAAATTAAAAACCCAGAAACGATTATTCCTGGTTGGGGCGGCATAGATTTTGAATTAGATGATGAAATAGATCCAAATTTATCCGAAAAAGGCTGTCTTATAAAAAAAATAGTTTTCGGAAAAATAGTAGACCCTAAATACGAAAACCAAGAGTTTAATGGAATTGTAAAAATCATAATATAAAAGTTAATTTTATGATTGAAAATTACATTTATAAAAAAGAAAGTAATATAGATTGTTTTTGGTATGAAGATAAAAAAATACAACTAAGAAAATATCAAAAGGATTTACTGTTTTATTGGTCTGGCGAAGAGGATAAAGCTGAGTATGCTTTATATGACAAATCACCAGATTTTGAAGTAGCACCAAGTATTTGTTCTGGTGGTAAGTTTGGCTCTTACTCAAAAATTAGCTCACCTTTAATTTTTAACGGAAAAAATTTAGAAAGTTTATCTGATAATATACATATAAGTTTTTTGCTAGGCGCAAATCAAATAAACGGTTATCCAACTGTTTATTTGAAAAAGAAAGGTGATTGGGAAAGCCTCCCTGCTGGCGATTATTCTTTTACAGTTCAGGTAGATGGTGAGATTTCAAGAACTATAGTTTTAAAACTAAAAGAAGGTTCAACTTTTGCAACAATAAAAAATAAATTATCTTTTGAGCTGGATCCTTCAAAATATACATTTGAATTAAATCTTGACGAAACAACTGATAAAATTATTGCTATAAGCACATTAGGAACTGAAAAAACTTTAACAATAAGTTCAGGTTTTGACGGAAATGATTTGTTATCATTTTTAGAAATAGAGGATAGATTTTTTGGCTTATTGCCATATGAAAACACTAATATAATTGAGCTAAGCTCAGAAAATTCAAGTTTAAAAATTTCACATATTTCTTCCGTAGAAGATGGCAGAAGTTTATCAAAGCTAAAATTTACATATCAGCAAGGGGAAACTGTTAAAATAACAAGTATTCCTTGGAATAACGACGGGATTAATTTAGACCATGTAGAAGTAGATATAGATAGTTCTGTAATGTATGTATTTTTAAATGGAGAACTACTAAAAGCTGTTTTGATATCTCCAATTAAAAGAATGCCAGAAGAAACTGTTTTAAAAATTAACGGAACAGATAAAGATATATATTCTATCGAAGAATTAATCATTAAATCAAAACTTCAGCACAAAGAAACATTTACACCACCAGCTTCTCAATTAACAAAATACAGCACAGAAAGACCATATATTGATTTTCACTATTCTGGAAATAAAATTTTTAAAGGTTCTTTAACAAAGTTAGTAGCAAATTGCTCTGATAACATTAGTCTGGTGCTAAATTATGATGGTGTATTTTACTATTATAGCTCTGGAGCTTGGAGAAGTTCTGATGGAACATATACAAAATCAAATGATAGTTATACTTTTTCAGATTATATAGATAAGTTTACTTTTACTGGAAAAGATGACTTATTTATAAGGGCTTATTTTGAAAGCGACGGTGATACAGAAGCTTGGATAGAAGATTTGTATTTTACTCTTGATGAAGATAGCATATATGGAGATGGAAATGTAACTCCAGCGATTTTAGTTGGCGAAAAAGAATTCGACGACGACGAAAAACAAGAAGTAAAAGATAAAACTCTTGTTATAGAGACAGACCAGGGAACCACAGAAATTACATTCCCAGAAAATATGACAATTGATGAAATCATAGACCACATAAGAAATATGTATCCAGAGGGAATCATTAAAGTTTATAAAGATAACGCTGGAAGAATAGTTCTCGTTTCTGAAACACAAGGTAATGGTGCTTATATTATCGTAAAAGGCGAACTAGCTGAGCTATTATTTGGCAAAGAAAAAACAGCGCAAGGAAGAGATCAAACAAAAGAAACAATTGAAGATAATTATAATAAATTTATAGAAGATGTAAAAGAATACTCTTCTGGTGATTTGATTCCTATTGAAATCAAAGATGAACAAATAAAAAAGTATTTAAAAGAGGCCTTAAGTATTTATAAAAAATACAGAAGTGATGAAGTAAATACTTACTCTATTCAGCTTCAAGGAAACCCAACAGATGGTTATGAAATTCCACCAATTATAGAAGACCAGCATGATATAACAGACATCTTATTTAAACCGTTATTCCCAATAGGTTTTTACGCTGGTGCTTTTGATAATTCTACAGAAGACATAATAGCTTTAACGCTTGTTAACGCAATGTGCGGCCAAGGTGGAGTAAACTATGGCGCTTTTTATGGAAAAGGTTTTGTAACTGATTATTATATTAGTTTAATGAATATAAAAAACATGGAACAATCTTTGGGAATTGAACCAACTTGGAAAGTTTATAATAACAGACTCTTTATTTTCCCAAATAGTATTACAAAATACTTATCAGTAACAATTCTTTATAAGGCCCCAATAGATCCAATAAAAGCAATGAGAGACCCATATGTTATCAAATATGTTTATGGAAAAATTCGTATGGCTCAAGGTGAAATCAGAGGACAATATGGAAGCAGCTTGTCTGCAGGTGGAGGAACTGGCATAGCAATGCAGCTAAATGGTGATACTATGTATCAGCGTGGTGAACAAGCTGTGAAAGAGGCTATAGAAGATATGATGAAAAATCAAGAACCATTAGGTTTCTTTATGGGGTAAAGATGGAATTGTTAATTTTTAGTATAGATTGCGGTGATTATATTAAAACACAGCCAATTCACTCAGCTTGTATAAAAAGAACAAAACAAATGTTTGGGGATAAGTTTAAAATTTTTACAGAAAATGATGAAATTGTCCAAGAGGCTATTGCGTTTTTTGGTAAAGATTTTCTAAAAAAAAGAGCGAAAGTGAATCCAGCTTATGAAACAGATTTAATAAGATTGTATATTTTATGGAAGTTACCATTTGCTTGGTATATTGATTCAGGTTATTACATTCAAGAGATTAATTGTAATTTAGAAGAAGCACTGAAAAATAAAATTGGCAGTATAAACTACCGAGGTTTAAATAATTTTACCAATGGCGGAGTAGAAGAAGGAAGAAACTATTGCATAAAATTAGCTCAAAAAATAAAACAAGATATAATAGAAAATGGAGATAGTATAGAAAAAACAGATGCTTATTATTTTAAAAAGTTTAATATTCCCGATTTGTATATAGAAAACATAATTTTTTTTCACTTTGAAAGATGGTATATTTTTACACATTCTAACATTTTTGCATATTCAGACAAAGGCAGTTCGTTGATAAAAACTTTGCAAAAATATGCATCAGAAAAAGAAATTGTTAAAATTATTAAAAACCCAAAAATTGAAGAAAAATATGATTTTATGAATACAATTCCAATGTTCCCAGATGTATGGGAAACAAAAGAAGAATTATTTAAACAAATAAAAGAATATAACTCAAATGCTGTTTTTTTGGAGGCTAAAAATGAGTTTTAATTATATAGACGCTTTTAATAGCTCAAGTCAATTAGAATATGAATCGAAGCAACACGATGCTAGTGTAGAAATTCAGGGTAGAAGATGTTATATTTTCTTACTAGATAGAAAAAAAACAGAAGTGTCGGAAGTATACAATGAAGCAAAAAATGGAAGAATTTATTTACCACACTTTGAGCAAAGAGCTTTATATACTCTTAATGAGTTTCAGGGTTTAATTGGCTTAAATAACTATGTAGAAAAAGAAGATACTTTAAATTTTGAATTTAATTTTGCAAGAATGGTTTGCAGTATTAGAAATTTAAAGGATAAAAAAGCTGGAAAATTAATAGTAAAAAATATATCCGAAGAAGTATTTTTTTTATCAACAGAAAATAATAAATTTATTGTAAGGTCTAAAAATCAGGTAATTTTACTAGAAGAAGATTTAACCAAATATAAATCAGTAGCGGCTTTTATTAATGCAGCAAAAAAACATTGCTCTGTTATTGAATTATCATATGAAGGAGATATGGAAGAAGCAAAAAACATAAACTCTGTAAGTATGCGTCTGGCTCCAAACAGAAAAGAAGAAATATGGGTTAATGACAGGCTTTATGAAAATTGCGGAGATGTTATTGATAACGGAGACATTATTTTAACTGATAAGTATAAACTATACCAAGTAAATAATGCTTACCCAACTGGAGCAATGGTTAATGAATATACTTCTTGGACATGTCACTGTAATGTTACAGATATAGCCATAGCTAATCTCCCAGATGATTATAGAAAAATAATCGCAAGAAATTCTTACGGACTTCCAAAAACAAATCTTAAAGGGTAAGTTAATAATATGAAAACTTTTAAAGAATTTTATGAAGAAGAAACTATAAATGAAGGCTTTGCAGCTGTCATAGGAAAGGTGCTCGGGCTAGGAACTTTTAGTGTTGCTACTGCTTGGCTAACAGCTCTTTTAATTAAAGGTGGAATAGGGGCAGTTAATTCAATAGCAGGTTCTTTTGGGAAAAAAGGTATTGAGTTTAAAAATTTTGTTAAAGAGAATAAAAACTCAGATGCTGTTAAAATGCAGCTTAACAAGATGGAGGAAGAAAAAAACAAACACAAAGAAGAAATTAGCGAAATTATAAAAGCTATTAACGAGAAAAAGTGGGATGTTGCCTCTGGAGAATTTCTGAGTTTACCAATAGACAAAAAAAATTCAACAGAAATAAAAAGAATTATAGTAGCTGAAATAATAAAAGTTACAAACCAGTTGCCAATTTCTGAACCAACACCAGGTAATGAATGTTATAGGGCTATAAAAAAGATAGTTGGGTTAGCAGTTGCAAAATCTTTATCTAAAGCTGTTTTGGAACAGGCAACAAAAGCCATTCAGGAGCAAGGGGTTAGATAATGAAAGATGAATTTGTTGTGTTTGAAGAATACGCAAAAATTGTAAAAAATGCTCTTGAAAGTGTAACGCATGATTATAATATGACAGAAGAAGATAAAATTTCAGTCATTTATGCTACACCACCAGTTGCTTTTGCTAAATATACACAAGAAACAGTAAACGGACAAAAACCAGGACCTCTTATTAGTTATTATTTGAGTGATATAGAAATAGCCCCAGAGGAGCAGCTGGGTGGCTTTGCAAGTATATTGCTTGAAAAAAAATATCATTACAAGCCACCAGTAGTTGCAAAGCTTAGTTATAAAGTGACTATAAACGCTATAAAAGAAAGCCAAGCTGATTTAATACAATCTCAAATCGTAATGGCTATGCCTTTTAATCGTCCCTATGCTACTAATATAAATGGACAATGGGCGACACTAGAAGCAAAAGATTTTGAAAATGAATCAAGCATTGAAATTGAAACAGACCAAGATAAAATTTCAACAAGAAGTGGAACTATAGAGATAGCAAGAGCTTATTTTGACTATCCAATACAAGTTAATGATAAATTTATAAAGGGTATCAATTCACATATTTATAGTATTGAAAAACTCCCAAAATTTGTAAAGGTAAAAAACAATGAAAATAATTAATAATACTTCAAAAACAATTTTTTTAGTAAATGGTAAGAATATAAAAAAATACTCTTATATTATAATCGAAAAAAGTAAAGCAACGCCAGATTTACTAGAACAATTGGAAAATTTAAAATCAAAGAAAATTATTAGAGTGATTGCATAAAGGGCAACCACAGCCCCTTAAATGATTATTAGGGGTTTGCTCAAAAACCCCATGGATTGGGCAAATAATTTTTATTTTCGTTCTGCTGTTAACATAATTTACTTTTGAATAGTTATATTTATCCCCATGAACCTTTTTTGCTTTTTTTATAAACTCTTCAGTTGTAAGAGTTTTTTTTAATGATATATTCATACCACTACACAAGGGACAACCACAGCCTTTATACAAAACATTAAACGGTGTTGCCAAAAAATCGCCATGCACTTTACAAGTAATTATTGTTTTAGTTTTAATGTTTATATATGTAGTTTTAAAAAATTCATAATGGTCTTCGCCAAGTATATTTTTTGCTTTATTTATAAATTCGTTTTTTGTTAATCTTTTCATTTACTTTTAACTTTACTACATCAAGTTAATTTTGTCATACAAATGGCAAGGAGATAAAATAATGGCAGATAAAAGTCCTGGTATTTATTTTAATGAGATTGATAATACCGATTATATTAATCCAAAATCTGTTTCTGGAACAACAGTAGCAATAGTTGGTTTCGCAAAAAAAGGTAAGATTGGCGTTCCAACTCTTATAACAAGCTATGCAAACTTTAAAAAAACATTCGGAACTGCCGTTTCTGGATACTATTCTGGTCTTGCAGTAAGAACAGTTTTAAGCGCAGGAGGACGTGTTTTATTTACTCGTGTTGCAGATGGAACTGCTTCTGAATCAAATGTTGTTATCAAAAATGGTTCGGCAGGTTTTAGTGGATACACAAGCTTCTCATCAGAAGTAGACATAATGCCTGGAAACAATAAATATGCTAACAGCACTGTTTATGGTTTTAAGGTAAGTAGCGATAATGCAACAAAGAAATTCTTTGTTGTTTCACCAGCTACAGGAACATTGACAAGAAGAGCTATTCTTAAACAAATTCAAGAACAAGTTGAAGAAACACCAGCTACTTATTACGCAAAAATGAATTCTTCTTTGAATACTGGTTTGTATTCTTTTGAAATTTCATTGGATGGAGAAGTTGCTCCAGGTGTTGATGAAAAGGATCGTGGTTTCTTTATTGAAACAAACGGTAATGGTGAAATAAACACATTAAAATCAGCAATTCAGCAGAGAATTACAAACGGAACAAACGCAATTGCAGTTTTGAAAATTTCTGCTTCTGCAAACGACTCAGTAGTTCTTGGCGATGAAGTTCCAACAAAAATTAAAGGTTTGAAAAAATTCAATCTTGTTTTGGATGGCACAGAACATCAAATAGCTATTGATTTTGGCGAAAACGACAATGGTTTGACACTTAATCAAATTGCAGGAAGAATTGATAGCACTATTAAAAACAGCTACGGTGTAAGATGTTTAAGCCACTTTAATGAAGAAGGGTTAAGCGAACTTGTATTTGTTTCAATGAATAATAAATCAATAGATATTCACTCTATTGGTCAAGCTGAAACAATCGTAGACCCAGACGCAGACATTAAAGATAGCTATGACTTATTCTTGGCACAAGAAGATGCACAAGTATTAAATATAGCTGAACATGCTGAATCAGACATTAATACAAAATTCTTTGTAAATAGCAAAACTATAAGAGGCCAATCTGCTTCAAGACTTTCAGGAATTCTTATAGATATAGATACAGACTTAAATGCAATTAAATTCACAACTGGCGAGGCTGGTGAAGGTAAGCAAATTGCTATTGTTCCAACAACATACGGAAAGTTTATTTTCGATGAAGTTGTAAACTGCGGCGCAACAAAATTTGGTGCTATTAATGGACAATCTGCAATAGATGTAGACGTTTCATTAAAAGATGGAAAAAAGATTACATTTACTTCTTTAACACTAGAACCACCAACTGTTGAAAACTTAATGCCATCAGACTTTGCAGAAAATGAAATTGATGCTTTGAAAGTAAAAGACTTGGTTGATTTACTTGGTGTAGATGAACCAGTTGAAGGAAAAGTAAATGTTTCAGCTGAAAATGATGATATAATTATCATTTCTTCAAAAGAAAAGGGTTCAGCAACAAACAACATAAGAGTTGATGTTTTCACTGCTACTTCTCCAATTCCAAGCGATGATGGAGTTTATCCAGTAAGACACGACCTTACAGTAACAGTTGATGGAATCTTAATGGAAACTTACTCAGACATCTCTTTGAACTTTGAAGATGTTGACAACAGATTTGATACAGTTATTAACGAAGCTCCTGAAAATGGCGGTTCTGACTATATTAATATATTTGTTGAAAAAAATAATTTCTCTAATCCAGAAGTAAATCTTCCAGATGGAACTTATTATGTTGGTAAAGGAAATTCAGATACATCAATTGCTTATGATGAATCAATGGAAGTTGGTGATTATATTAATTATGATTACAAGGTTGGAACAGATGGTATTCCACTTGACGGTGGCGACGATTTGTTTGAAAAAGCAATGGAACCAAATGTTGCACCACTTTCTAACATTGAAATGTATGACTTCCACGTTTTAATAACTCCTGATAACATTTCAGAAACAGTTCAGGCTGCAGCTATTACTCTTTGTGAATTTAGAGAGGACGCAATGTATATTGCTGACCCTCCACTCGGTTTAACAAGAGACGGTGTAGTAAACTGGCATAATGGTCGTGGCTATGGTAGAATGGTTCCACTTAACAGTAACTATGTTGCTACATATTGGCCTTGGTGTAAAATACAAGATGCTACAACTTCTAAGTTTACTTGGATTATGCCTTCTATCTTGATGGCAGCTAAATATGTAGAAGTTGATAGAACACAGGGTGCATGGTATGCTCCTGCAGGTGATGTAAGAGGTGTTCTTGGTGCAGCAGACATTGAAGCTTATCCAAACGCAAACGACAGGGATGTTCTTTATGTTGATTATAACAGAGTTAATCCAATTTGCAAAATGCAGACTGGTGAGATTATAGTATATGGCGAAAAAACTTGCCAAAGAACTAATTCTGTTCTTACTAAGGTTCATACAAGACGTATGTTAATCCAGATTAAGAAACAGTGTAGAACAGCTCTTAGAGGATACATCTTTGAACCAAATACAGTAAGCTATCTTGCAAATGTTAAGTCAGATGTTTCTGCAATTCTTGAAGGATATAAAACTGGTGGTGGAATTTCTGCTTACAGAGTTATATGTGATGAAACAAATAACCCAACAGAAGTAAGACAACAAGACATCATTAATGTTGATATCGCAATCGTTCCAGAAGGAACAATTGAACAGATTAACATTACATTATCACTTAACAAAACATTAAATGGTGATGCAAAATAATATAACCTAAACTAAACTAAAACCCAGGGAGTTTCCCTGGGTTTTTTATTAAAATAAGTTAATTATATAGCTCGGAACGCGCTAAGTATAAAAGTTGCTAATTAGATGGCCTTTCGTTTGATTAGTAATAAAATACTAAAGACTAATCCAAGTTGGTTCAAAAGGAGATATAAATGGATTTTAAAAATTATGTAAGAATGATGCTTGAGGCTGATAAAGCAAAAGATCAAGATGAAGAAAGAGCAAAAGATGAAGACGAAGAAGACAAAGAGGACGAAGAGGACGACGAACAGGCATCAGTAAAAACAGATAAAACTGGTTGCACAGGTTCAGAAGCTTCTTGCGATACTGATGATGAAGATGATGAAGATGATGACGAAGATGACGACGAAGACAAATGTCCAGACTGCGGCAAATCACCTTGCGAATGTAAAAAGGATAAATCATTAAAAGAAACAATGATTTACTCTTCAAATTACCTAAACGGAAAAGCAAATAATACTCTTACAGAAGAAGTAAAGATTTTAACAGAAGATATAAAAAATAATTCTGCTTCAAAATACTTAGCAAAACTTGCTAAAAAAGCAGAAAAAGAAGCAGCAAAATACGAAAAGAAAGGCGTTAAAGAAGCAGCACAAACTTCAAAAAAAGCAGCTTCTGCTTTAAAAGAAGCTTCTAATAAGCTTTACAAATGTGAGACAAGATATAAAGCTGGCGATGTAATGGCTAAGAAAGAATACAAGAAACTTTGTAAACAGTATTCTAGTGAACTTAAAAACCTTGGTAGAGCTGCTAGAGGATTTAAAGGTTTGCTTTTTACATTAATAGCTGGAACTTTGGCTCTTGGAGCTATCGGAACAACAGTTGTCGCAAACGCTGGAGCAGACGGCGGATTCTCTTCAAAAATAGAAGACGCTATTGATAAATTTAAACAGGGTAAACAGTCAGAAGGATTGTCTATCCTTAAAGACATTGGTGAAAATGATAAAAACTTTATCAAGTCTGTTATTTCTGGTGAAAAGTTTAAAGAAACAGATTATAGTGGTTTGAAAGCAGATATGGAAGCAAAAGAACTTGGCTGGAAAGATGCTGCTGAAAGAAAACACTATACAGAAGATGGAGCTGCTGGTGTTATCAAAAAGGGTAAACAAGCATTAAAAGACTTTGGAAGTGGTTTTAAAAACACATACAAGGGCTATGCTGAAGAAATAGGTAAAAAAACAAAAGGAGCTCTTGAAGCAGCAAGAAACTAAGGAGAAGTAAATGGGAACTTTTAATAATAATAACGTAGGAACTGGTGCTAATGATGCTAAAGTTTTTGTTAGCGGCTTGGGTGTAATGACATCAGGTGGTGCTGCTGCTACAAACATGAAAAAAAATAACGGAGCAAAAGCGGTTGGCGCTGATCTTGATTATGGCAACGTTGACTATGATTATGCAAATGGTGAAACCGATTCTACCCTTCTAACAGATACAAACAAGGTTGTGTTAAAAGATGCAAGAGCACTCGCTGCAAGTTCAACCTGGGAAAATCTTGTGCCAAAGCAAAAAGAAACTTTCATATATAATGGCGGTATATCAGGCGGTATATCAGAAGCGGCAGCAGAAGGAGATACTAACAAATACCGTGTATATGTAGAAAATGGTGTTCAGTCTGGCTATCAAAGCGGAGAAACTTTAATAACTGATGGTGTATCTGAATCAATAGCTAACGAGCTTGTTAGACAGCAAAAGGCTTATATTATTGGTGGTAATGTTTTGAAAGCAAGAGGTTCATCATCAGAATATACTTCTGAAAAAATAGTAGTGACCAAAGAGTCAGACACTCAAAGCGGAGAATAATCGAAGAACCTCCTTTTTTTATTTTTTCTAAATTTTTAAAACGTAACACGATGTAATGTTTGCAACAACGCA